>Ga0129307_1000819_pt1 | contig 41912 bp, 24 predicted proteins | sample P1105metagenome_FD_94437 | JGI IMG/M metagenome (GOLD analysis project Ga0129307, IMG submission 94437) | Capybara group fecal microbial communities from Wisconsin, USA - P1105 metagenome | ecosystem: Host-associated > Mammals > Digestive system > Large intestine > Fecal | place: USA: Wisconsin...
CTCGATTTTCATCGAGTCTTTTTCTGCGGTCGGACAGACTTGAACTGTCATGAGATTGCTCCCACTAGCACCTCAAGCTAGCGTGTCTACCAATTCCACCACGACCGCGTGGTCCTTAGCGGAACGGCAACAAATTTAGTATAAAACCTTCCGCTTGTAAAGGGGGGCGTGCGACTTTTTTTTGAAAAAAATTATTCCTCAAAGGTGCGAAGCACCGCCCTCAATGCTCAAAGTGCCGTAGGCACGGCCTCATACCTCCGCAACCAGCTTATCAAAGACTTGTCCGCGGACTTTGTAGTTCTTGAATAGTCCAAAGCTAGCGCAGGCAGGGCTCATGATGACGGTACCGCCTTGGCCGATGCTAAGGCTATCAGCGAATGCTTCTTCGAGAGTGGGGAAGATGGCAGTCTTGATGCCTGCTTCATCGACACCAGCTTTTTTCAAGTCGGCGAGCATACGTTCGGCAGTCGCGCCAATGAGTGCGATTTGCTTCAAGTTCGGGCGTTCCTTCACCAAGATGTTCGAAAGTTCCGTGAAGTCGGCGTTCTTTTCGGAGCCGCCCAAAATCAACGCGAATGGACGCTTCATGCTTGCCGTTGCGGCAATCGTTGCGTCCGGACGCGTGGCGTAGCTGTCGTTGTAAAATTCGATGCCATTCTTTTCGCCTTTGAATTCCATGCGGAAGGGGAGAGTTTCGTAACTCTTGAGTGCTTCGAATGCTTCGGCAATGCCAATTCCCAGTGCTTTACATGCAAGCGTTGCTGCGGCCATATTTTCAAGCTGGTAGATGCCGCGCACCTTGCAATCGGCGAGGTCCAATGTCTTGCTATCAATCGTTAGCGTCGCACCGTCAATCACCGCATCTCCGTCACCAGCGCTAGGACCGTCAGCAAGGCTTACGGCGTACTTTGTCTTGGCCGGGCTTTCTGCGGCAATCTTTGCCGTCGGTTCAGCATCTTTCAGATAAACGCATGCACTGTCGCGCTTTTGCCAACGCACGAGATTTGCTTTAGCGTCGCGGTATTCTTCGACCGTCTTGTGCCAGTCCAAATGTTCCGTCGAAACGCGCAAAACAACGCCCACGTCCGGCGATACAGACAACGTCATGAGCTGGAAACTCGAAAGTTCCAGAATGCTGATGCGGTCGGGAGTCTCGTCTTCGAGCAAGTCCAGTGCCGGCACGCCAAAGTTTCCGCCGATAGCGTTCGCTTTACCGCATTTGTCCAAAATATGGCTGATCATGCTTACGGTAGAGCCCTTGCCGAGCGTACCCGTCACCCCGACGACTTTTGCGGAACGAGTTTGTTCTAAAAATAACTGGATCTGACTCGTCATGAGTCCGCCGTTCATCTGGAACTGGAACAGCTCCTTGCTCATCGGATAAACGCCTGCCGAACGCACGACCGTCACGCAGTCCTTGAGTCCATCCAGATAGTTCTCGCCACTGCTCACCTTGACGTTCACGCCTGCAGGCACATTCGGCAAGTTCACCGGGTTCTTGTCCATTACGACGATGTCCTTGACGCCTTCGCGGAAAAGGTAACGTAACGTGCTCTGGCCTTCGACGCCAAAGCCCAAAATGCCAACAGGAGCGACTAATGTATTCTGCATGATATAAACCTCGGAGAGAAAAGTAGTAAACAGTGTGTAGTGTGAAATGTGTAATGTGGGATGTATCATTAGTCATACCACATCTCACATTACACATTTTTTTGCGTAAGGGACGCAAAAAAATCCGCCACAAGGGCGGACTTCTGAATGCGGTCGGACAGACTTGAACTGTCATGAGATTGCTCCCACTAGCACCTCAAGCTAGCGTGTCTACCAATTCCACCACGACCGCAGAGCGTAGCTCGCCGTAATCATTGCTGATGCGGCGAAATACAAACTCTTACTTCGCTTTCTTCTTGCCCTTCTTTGCGGGTTTCGCAGGGGCTTCCGGAGCCGGAGCGGCAGCTTCTGGAGCCGGTGCTTCGGTCTTCACTTCGGCAGCAGGTGCGGCTGGAGCGACTTCAGCGGGAGCATCGGTCTTCACTTCAGCTGGTGCTGCAGGAGCAACTTCGGCAGGAGCGTTGAACGTTGCCGGGAGTGCCGGAACCGCCGGTGCAGCTTGTTCTGCTGCATTTTCGCGAGTAGCCTTCTGCATGGCGGATTCTTCAACAACCTGGTCTTGCTTAGCCGTGATGAGGCCAAGAGCAAAAACCACGATGAAGAAAATCACGGCGACGACACGGGTCAACTTCTGGATGAAAGTCGCTGCGCCGGCGGTAGAAAATGCAGATTGCGAAGTCATGCCACCAAGTCCAGCAAGACCTCCCATCTTGTCATTCTGAACGAGAACGAGGAGAGAGAGGAAAATGCAAAGGAACACGTGGAGGACGATCAATACCCAAAAGAGAGTTGTCATAGTCGTTTTTTACCTTGAGTTTAAAGTTTTGTCGGAAATTACTTAGCTTCTGCAGCGTCGATGATTTCCTTGAAGGTGTTGGCCTTGAGACCTGCACCGCCGATAAGGCCACCGTCGATGTCCTTCTGAGCGAGGAGGCCTGCTGCGTTGGCGCCCTTCATGGAGCCACCGTACTGGATGCGCATGCCTTCAGCAACAGCTTCGCCGTAGATTTCCTTAACAACGGAACGGACATAAGCCTGTGTTTCTTCAGCCTGTTCGTCGGTAGCGGTAACGCCAGTGCCGATTGCCCAAACCGGTTCGTAAGCGAGAACGCACTTTGCGGCGTCTTCAGCAGAAACGTCCTTGAAAGCGCCCTTGACCTGGAGACCGAGAACTTCCTTGAGGATGCCACCCTGACGCTGGTCGAGAGTTTCGCCAATGCAGATGATCGGCTTGAGGCCAGCTTCGAGAGTCTTCTTGACCTTGAGGTTCACGGTTTCTTCGGTTTCGTGGAAGTACTGACGCTGTTCGGAGTGGCCGATGATCACGTATTCAGCACCGATTTCCTTCACCATGTCGATGGAAACCTTACCGGTGTATGCGCCCTGGTCCTTCCAGTGAATGTCCTGGATAGCGAGCTTCACGTTCGTGCCCTTGACGACGTCTGCAACCTTAGCAGCGGCGAGGTAAGTCGGAGCGATAACGACTTCGGTCTTCTTCACGTCCTTGACAGCTTCCACGATGTCCTTAGCGAGCTGAACGGATTCGCTAACGGTCTTGTTCATCTTCCAGTTACCAGCAATAATATACTGACGCATGATTTAACTCCTTGAGAGGTTTAAAATTTAACGCGCGTAAATGTAGAAAATTTTTGATGATTAGTCACTAGTAGTTCGTTATTAGTTATTAGTCTGGGGAGACGAAAGAATGGGCTACGCCCTATAGACGATAAACACTCGCAAGGCGATTGATGCACGAAAATTTATTTTTCGTATATCCGAACCGAAGAGTATTGCACGAAGTGCAAATGCGTAAGGCGCGAATCTAAACGAATGTGATAAGCCCCTCGATTAGATCGAGGGTGACGTTCCCAACCCCTAAAACCTAATCCCTAATACCTAAAAAAAATTCCCCTCGGCGGTAAAACCAAGGGGTGCAGTGCTTGTTAGGTTACAGGTTGTAGGCTATAAGGGAAAGGTTGGTTTGGCTTCAAAGCCGCGATTATAAAAACCTAACACCTATTACCTAAACCCTAACACCTAATAAACTAGTGGTCGTAGTTGCTCGAACGAGCGGAGGTGGGCGGAGGAGAGCCGCCGTAGCGGTCGCCTTCCATCTTGTCGAGGATGAGTTCCGCTTCGTAGCCCTTCAAACGAGCTTGTTCCGGAGCCTTCCAGAACAAACGAGTGATGAGCTTGCCTTCGAGAGTGTAGTATTCCCAAATTTTGCCGTCAGCAAGTTCCTTGTCTGGTGGTCCCCACAAGAGGTTCACCATGTCGGTGGTCATACCTTCTTCGACGTAGCCCTGCTTGAAGGTGTTCTGCAGGTGTTTGTCGATGCCCATGCTTTCCTTGGAAACGAAGTATTCACGTTCGTATTCGTTCTGGCCCACGCCGCGTTCAATCAGCACGGGAGAGGAATACTTGTTGTTCGCACATCCAAAAAGCATGAGAGCACCGAAAGAAATTATGCACAGATGTGAAAATTTCATTGGATCTCCTTGTATTTGATGACCACAAAATAAGAATTTATTGTGCAAGTAGCTAAATAATTTTTAGATTTTACATTGAAATGAAGAAGATTGATGCTTTGTTTAAAATTATTTTACTTAATGTAGCCTGTTTAGCCTCTATTTCACTTGGGGCAATGGGTTTTGATCAGTCCAGCTCTGTCGGACTGCGCTATGGACCGAACCTTTCCTGGGGAGGAATGGTAAACACTCCGATTGTCTGGGGACAGTGGGTGCCGCAGATGTGTGCCGGAATGCGTTACACTTGGCTAGAACCTTTACAGCCGCTCAATTACGGTGAACCGCTTGGCGTAACTTCGTCGTATCTTAAAATGGACGGGTCTATCGAAGTTACTCCTTTTTATGGAGGTTTTACTGCAGGGTTTGGACTTCGCCCGTTCAAGGTAAACCCACAAATTGAGTTCAATTTTACTTATGAGAGTTTCTTCTTCTTCAAGTCCAATTTGGAAATGGTCAATGCCGACGTTGAAGGGGGTGGTCGTATTGCCGAAACCTGGAATTCCGACTACATCTTTGATAATGTTTGGATTTCGGACAATGCTGATTTTGACTACGCTCAGCTTTTTGACATGAGCATCAATTTAAGCTACGGTCTTCCGCATGGAGGCGTTATTGGTCTTGGTGCACATTATGTGCTTTCTGATATCAGTACGGATTTTGATGGCAAAAGCTATGATTACGAACGCAATATACCAGTGTTCAGTCGTGATTATATCTTTGAAATCCAGAGCTATGGCCGTCTTCCGCTAACAGACCTCGTGTCCTTTGTTTACGAAGGTATGTTCTTGAAAACGGGGCTATTACGCAGTGGCGGTAGCGTCAAAAAAGAATCCTTGAGTTACCGCATGATGCTTGTCGGTGCTCACTTCTCTTGGATGGAAGGGTTTCGCAATTTTATCGTCAAAGCTGGCATGTGGAATCGTGATAAGAAACGATTCTATAACGGGTCATTCGCTCAGCAGCTTCTTGTTCAACTTGAGTATAAGGGGTATTTTTCGTTCCCCTTCCATGGCAATTCTTCCAAATAGCTTGGGGACCGGGAATAGGACTTTCGGCTTTATAGACTGGCGTAGCGGGTCCGTTTCAAGAGCGTGGCTTGGATAAGCGGAACGGATCCAAATGTTTCCACCGTAATTGCTGCTAGCGACATTCACAAGAGAGGGGAGCTCCTCGCCTGCATAGTCTTTCCAGTTCGAAAGCGCGAAATAGCGAGATCTAGATGCTCCGTGCATGACCGCCTTGCCCGGTTTGGGGAGCGAATCGATGACGAGACTCCACCACATCATGGAGTTTGAAGTGGCAAAAACGTTGGGGGAGGTGCTCCTTGCGGAGTCGGGGCATTTGAAGTAGCCGTTGGCAAGTAGCTCTAGGTCATCAAGTCTAAGAGGAGTTTTTCCGATAGTTTCCTTGAGATGGTGCAGTCCAAGCTGCCTCTTGATTTTTGAATCTCCGATTTCCATGTAGCGGTAACTGCCGGACGTGATGAACGCGAACGAGTGACCGTCGTAAAGATTTACAAAGAACGTGTCCAACGTTTCGTTGTGGTGTCTCCATTCAACGGATACGCTAGCTCTGTTCTTTTCTTCGTTGACGAATCGTCCCTCGATGTTCACTACTATAGACGAGTTCGTTAAGAGATGAGGACAGTTTTTGGCCGCCAAAAAAGAGGCTAAAAAACATATAACAATAGTTGTTAATTTTATGCTTTTAATCATACATATGAAGATAGATAAATTTTTACGATTTCGTTCTACCTCAAAAGTTAAAGTTGTGTAAATTATGAAGTGTCAATGACTTACGGTTTTAGATAAAAGAAAACCTCAGCCTTTCCCAAATGGCTAAAATGGATAGGCCGAGGTTTATTGTTTTTCAGGAAGAAATGTTTTAGGGGCTGTGAGCTATGAGCTCGCTACGCTATGAGGTCGTTCCCCTTACAGGGTCACTTTGAGGTTTAGTTTGGCGGTGAAGCTGCTTTATCAGACCTCGCGATTCACGCGTTGTCATCCCGGCCTTGTGCCGGGATCGGCTTCTAGTCTTTCGTCTAGACTACGCTTCGTCTGGCATGGCTTCGCTTTCGCTGGCATCACCGATATCGACAGAGTCGTTTTCGCCAAGCTTGAAGAGTTCCACGTCCTTCATGCTTTCGCGAATCTTCTGCTCGATTTCGTTGCAGAGGTCGGCGTTGTCCTTGAGGAACAGGCGGGTATTTTCGCGACCCTGGCCGATGCGTTCGTTGTTGTAGCTGAACCAGGAACCGCTCTTCTGGATGATGTCCAGTTCGCAGGCGAGGTCAAGGATGGAGGCTTCGCGGGAAACGCCCACGCCGTAGAGAATGTCGAATTCGCACTGCGTGAACGGGGCTGCGACCTTGTTCTTCACAATCTTTACGCGGGTGCGGTTGCCGATGACTTCTTCGCCGTTCTTGATGGCTGCGATACGGCGTATGTCGATACGCTGCGAGGCGTAGAACTTCAAGGCGTTACCGCCGGTAGTCGTTTCCGGGTTCCCGAACATCACGCCAATCTTCATACGCAACTGGTTGATGAAGATCATGCAAGTGTTCGACTTCGAGAGAATGCCGGTGAGCTTGCGGAGGGCCTGCGACATGAGGCGAGCCTGGAGGCCAACGTGGTTGTCGCCCATTTCGCCATTGATTTCTGCCTGCGGAACGAGTGCTGCCACAGAGTCCACAACGATGATGTCGATGGCGCCAGAACGCACGAGCGTTTCGGCAATGTCGAGTGCTTGTTCTCCGGTATCCGGCTGCGAGACGAGGAGCGATTCGATATCGACTCCGAGCTTGCGGGCATAGACTGCGTCAAAAGCATGTTCCGCGTCGATGAATGCAGCCACGCCGCCAAGCTTCTGCGCTTCGGCGATCGCATGCAATGCAAGCGTCGTCTTACCGGAAGATTCCGGTCCATAGATTTCGATGATGCGACCGCGGGGGAACCCGCCTACGCCAAGCGCCATGTCCAGCTGAATGCATCCCGTCGGGATGACAGGAATGTCTTCGACCGGCTGGCTGCCGAGGGCCATGATAGAACCTTTACCGTAATTCTTTTCGATTTGGGCGATTGCCGCTTCAACTGCTTTTGCCTTTTCGCTGGAAAGGTTGCTTGTGGGTGTTGTTGTTTTTTTGGCCATATTGACTCCGTTTTTTTATCTTTTTTTTGTTAATATACTAATTAGTGAACTTTTGTGCAAGTGCTTTTTTGGTTATTCAACAAAAAAAGAAGCTTGCTCATTATCTTTAACACGCTTTTTTCACGGATTTGTCCACGATTTCCTGTAAAAATTTCGCAAAAAATTTCATTTTGCAAACTATTGGCGACACACATCCATACAGTACCGACCGGTTTGCCCGGTTCTGCGCCGGTGGGCCCCGCAATTCCCGAAGTCGCGACCGCCCATTCGCAGTTGAACAGCTTGCGGGCGCCTTCGGCCATGGCCTTCACGGTCTGCTCGCTCACGGCACCGTACTTTTCGAGAATCTCGCTATCTACCCCCAACAAGTCGTGCTTGACTTCGTTCTGGTAGGCGACGATTCCGCCCTTGAGGATTGCAGAAGAACCCGCTTCGTTGACGATGCTCGATGCGATAAGCCCGCCCGTGCAGGATTCCGCCGTCGCCATCATCTCACCGCGCTTGATCAGTTCTTCCTTGATTTTCAAGGCGATTTCGTGAATTTCGTGTTCGATATTGATTGTTTCGTTCATCATTACACCCATAAGTTAAAAACATTAATTGTCAAAAAACGACATTCTGATAAAAAATTTGAATTTTTCCTTTATTTTATTGTATTGTCATCCCGCCTTCACTTTTGTCATCCCGGCCTTGTGCCGGGATCTGTATTTAAGCATTTGTACTCTGTCACCCTGGAGCGTAGCGATAGGGTCCAAGCTCTTGATACCTTTGGCCTCCTGCTTTATGTTGTCCCCTAGACTTGTTTCGGGGGTGCCTTCTTGTGCCGGGATCAGCTTTTAAGCATTTGTCATGCCCGACCTGATTGGGCATCTCCTTTCAATTCGGCGAAAAAAGTAGATAACTTTTTAAATCTTTGTTATTTAAAATAAACCTCTTTTTCTATATTCGCCCTCAATGATAGCGAAAATCCTCATAACTGCCCTATTGATGCTTAGCGCGTCTCTTTTTGCAGAGACTCCTGCACCGGCATCGGCTGTTGCGGATAGCTTAAAGAAGGTCGCTGCTTCATCTCGTGATACGGTCACGGCGGATTCGGTTCGGGCGAATGTACTCGATTCTACCATTAGCAAAACTATTGCTGACTTTACTCGTGCCATTGATGCCGCAGAATCCGATGACGATGATCTGGATGCGATTATCATTGAACACGAAGATGAACCTGTGACTCCGCTTGTTCGAGGCAAGACGGGCATTGTGGCTATAGATACGCTCCCTGTGAACGAATGGGACATCCCGACGGAGCGCAACTCGCTGAAAAATGCAATGCTTTTTAGTTTGCTTCCCGGCGGTGGCCAATATTATACGGAGCATTACGTTCGCGGCGGATTTTTGACAGGGATTGAAGGCCTGCTCATCTACGATATCTTTTTTAACCGCTCCTTCCAGCGGGATAGGCTTTTGGATCGGGCCGCATCTTTCCAGGATTCCGTGCTCTTTTTTTCGTCGAGAGTCTTGAACGGCCCTCGCGATAGCATTGCAGCCTATCATTCGAAACGTCTTGAGTTCCTCGAACGCGTCCGTGCGCAAAGTGACAAGAAAATGGAACAGGAAGACGTTCGCAAGGCTGAAGTGGCGTGGCTTATCGGCATTCACCTTTACGGAATGTTCGATACTTTTGGCATTTGGTACAACAACAACCATCGAAGCACTGAATACCGTGATATGAAAACAGCTCTCCTTTGGGCGATTTTGCCGGGAGGCGGGCAGATATTCAATCGTGACTTTGGCAAGGCGGGCCTTGTTTATATGGGCTTGCTAGGTGCAATCGTGAGTGTTTCCACGTCACAGAACATGGTCAACTATTATCTTGATCGTAAACACCTAGTCGAAAAAGAGAGTCCGACCTCCGAGGAATACGAACGCATTACGGAACGTGTCACGTATTATAGAAAGAACCGTAATACATATATTTGGGGTGGAATGTTAATTTACTTGTACTCTATCGCCGATGCCGCCGTCGATGCGCTTCTGAGCGATTTCGACAGTCCCCTGCACATGGCGCTTCTCCCGAACCTTGACGGTGGCGCTCAAGCGGTCATGACGCTAGACTTTTAAGCGTTGATGCCTATGGCGTCCGTGGCTGTACTCAATCATATTTACGAAACTTGAAACTTTAGTTTCATAGTTGAGTTATCCTCTATGAGGAAAATTCCGCAAGCGTAATTTTGCGATGCTCGTTTTGCTCGCTATTGAGGTTGGCGCGTTGTGACTTTGAGCAAAGAGGTCGCAACCTTTGGTTGCATTGAGGGGGCTTCGTCGCCTTCGCGAGAATGACGATTGCTCATGCCTCAGAGCGAGCTTGCGAGCGACCTCGTAGCTCATAGCTCACTGCTCTCTCCTCTAACTCCTAGCCTCTAGTCTTTCGTCTCTAACCTTTAACTCACCCCATCTTCAGCGTGGGCATCGGTAGTCCGTCGTGAATCTTCGTGAACGTTCCGCGGAAATGTCCTTCGCTGTCACGAATAAATTCAAATTTTGTCACCATGGCGTAACTGAATTGCCCTTCGACGAAGACCTCGTCTGGCAGTCCGCAACGGGAATGCTGTAATGCGGCTATCACTCCTGCATGCGTAATGCACAAGAATTCCCCATCGTCCGGCAGTGAATCCAAAAATTCCCCGGCGCGCTTGTCGATATCGTAAAAATTCTCGCCCTCGGGGAACCGGAATCCGCGGAGGTCGCTTACCCAAGCGTGCATCTCCGAACGAGGGACGGCGGTCAGTTTTTGACCTTCCCAAGTGCCAAAGTTCAGCTCTATGATTGCCGGTTCTTTTTCGACATCAAGACCTGTCGCCGCAGAAGCCTTGTCCGCAAGCCTCAGACAACGCAATAGCGGGCTCGAAAACAGTCGCGTCGGCTTGGCTCCCGTGGCCAAAAATGCCTTGATTGCCCCGTCTGATTCCTCTTCGAACGTGGGGGAGACGTCAAAGTCCAGTCTTCCGTAGCAAACATCGTTAGGGTTGTAAGGCTTAGTATGTCGAATCGTCCAAAGAATCATAGATAGGCAATAGGTTGTAGGTTATAGGTTTTAGTAAACAGTGGTTAGTGGTTAGTAAGCTGTATGGGGCAGGCGTTGGCTATGGTTGAATGTTAGTCTATGGTCATTAGTTATTAGTCATTGGTCATTAGTTTTTTGCAAAACGTCGTACTCTGCTTTTTGTCTTCCCGGCCTCTGTGCCGGGATCTCCTTCTTGTTTTAAAGGTTGCTGCGGACTTGCGATGCTCTGCTTGTACTGAATTCAATAGAAGTGAGCCTTTCTGAAGAGTTCCAATGACATTCCTTAAATAAAAAACGCCCTTGACGGGCGCAATATAAAAAAATCCTAGGCTACCTGAGCACATAAAGATTCGCAAGTCCGTTGCTGCTTTCGCCCTGGCGAGTTGCTCACAAATAATCATTGCGCAGGGCCTAGGACTCCTAAATATAGAATCAAAACGAAATAATTTCAAGGGGTGTCGTTTTACTGTGTGAAACAAGTTACCCTATATAATACATTGAATGTGAGTTTACTCAAAAAATTGGGTAAAAATGTATCTTTTTTAGTATTTTCTTCGTAACTAATGTTTTACCGTTAAAAAAAAGTTACTATATTCAATAATAGGTGTTTAGGGTTGCAGATTTTTTTTGTTGGGGTCTGTTATGAAAAAGGATGATTTTACATTTCGAACCGTTCTAGGTTCGGTTATGCTGGCATTGGGATTTGTGATGCCAGCCTCGGCTCAAGATGATGTGCCGGAAGTCGAACGCGTCGTTGTCGAGTTGAAACCGCTTCATTTTGAAGTGGGCGGGGTCGCTGTGACGGATTCTGCTGAAAACCAAAACCTCTGGACTGAGCTTATGAAGTATAAGCTCTGGGGAACGGATCAGGTTATTTTTAATAAGCATGGCTTCAAAATTTCAGAAACGAGCGGCTATACAGGCACTGCTAAGGGTGACGTGATTTTCAACGATTTCGGTCATATTCTTGGCGGCCCGATTGTTTCGGGGCGGGATCTCGTTTTTGCAAAGGGCGATGCTACAAAGGATTCCTTGATTGGGGGTTCGATTTATGCGAGGAATCTTTATTTAACAGATTGGTATAAAGTCGAAAATTCCCGATATGACGGAAATATCTGCTTTGAAGGCACGATTAATTTTGGCATGCCGAATAGAAACTCCCAATTTAGCGATTATGTTTGGACGCTGAATCGCTTTATTGAAAACGCCCACAAAGAAAACGATTCAAAACTAAAAAAGGGTATGGTCTATGCCGATTGGAATGCGGATTTTTCGGATCCGAAAGCTGTGAATCTGGATGGTCCCTATAGTCAATGCCCGGAAGATGTTCCTAAACCCGAAAAGAACCTTAGCGTTCCGCTGTTAGATGAAACTGGCATTACATGGGAACCTGCTGTAGATTTGAACTCGAGCTACTACGGCGAAGTCCAGTATATTCATGTTCCGCCTGTTACCGCAGAAGATGTCAAAAACGAGCACACTTGGTTTGACAAGTTTGTTGACAATATCCATTTCGAAGGTAATTACGGAAAGAAACTTTACATCTTGATGCCTTCAAGATCTCAGAACGCCGATGGTAAGACGGGGCGTTTGACGCGTATTTTTACAAAAAAAGGTGTTAATATCAGTGGTTCGGCAAATGACACGAAGATTCAAGTGGCTTACGTCGATAACACTGCAAAGTGGAATGGTAGCTCTTGGGAAAAAGCGGATGGCAGCGCCATTGATGTATCCGCAATAACAGTTGTGCCGGATTCCAATTATGCCGGTAATCTCTTGTTCTATACGAATGCGGATATTTCTTGGACTTCCATGAATAGCAATAAGCAATCGGATTATCAAGGAACGTATATTACAACAGGTGATTTGAGAATTGCAGACTATATTAGCGTTGCGGGTCAGTTGATTGCCGGAGGAACACTTTGGTTCGAATCGGAATTTAGCGGAGAATTCCACTATGTCCCGTTCAACTCGCCAGAAATCAACACGGACGTGTTTGCCAAGGGCTTGTTTAAGGAAAGCGCCGAATGGCATCCGATGGATTTCTATTTGACGGATACTGCACACACCGATGTCACCTTTGATTACTGCTTTGCTTTCTTTGGCTCCGATATTGATACGACGGGTGGCAAGTATGACGGCTATCGCCAGAACGAAAAGGGCACGTTTGCTACTCTTGAAGATTTGGATCTTGCTGACAAAACGCATCCTATGCCGTTGTGCTCGAAAAATGAGGTCGAACACATCACCATTAATAAGGGTAATCGTAAGCCGTTGATTCCTTCGTACATCAAGGTAAAGTTGGATGAAGAACGCGAAGGTGATGAATTTATGGTGTTCAAGATTACGAACCTGAACGGAGCCATCCTTTCGGGCAATAAGTTTGACGGAGGCCTTGTGGTTCAGCTTGTGGATGTCAACAATACACCTCCGGTGTTTGTGGATTTGGATAAGGTAAAATTGAGTGTCCCGGAAAATGCGACGAAAGCGATTGCTGGGCAGGTCAAGGCTTCTGATTCCGAAGACGATGAGTTTATCTACTCCATTGAAGGTGGCGATTCCGATTTGTTCGAAATCGATGCGAACACCGGTGTCGTAAAAATGAAAAATGGAGTCAAGGCTTTTGATTACGAAGAATGGAAGGTGACGGGGAAAACGTATTCTATCGTTGTTGAAGCGTGCGAAGTCACCACGACCATGATGCTTTGTTCCGATGATTACACGTTCAAAATCTCCATCACCGATGTCAACGAAATGCCGTACTTCACTTATACGGAAGTCAGTGAACAAGTTGTCAAAATTGCCGAAAACGAAATGTTCTCGGAAGATTCTGTAAAGTTTGCAGATACGGATAAATTTAATACCGATGGGCTGTTGACGAACAACGAGGTTATCGCCATTGACGGAGATACGGCAGTTTTCGATGTATCCAAGGCGGGAGTCATCTATACGAAAAAAGGTGTAGTCTTGGATTACGAGACGAAGAGTTCGTACAAGGTTACGCTTAGAGTTCGCGATGCTACAAAGGATGCCGATGGCAACCTCGTTTTCCCGGACCTGTACGACGATATGGAATTTACTGTTCTCGTGACAGATGTCAAGGATGGTCCTGAATTTGACGCTAAGGTCTATAACGGTACTATTGTCGAAAATTCTGTCGCTCCTACCGAAGTCGATATGGATTGCCCGATCTATGCGACAACAACGCAGATTGGAGCTACGATTACATACAGCTTGATCGATGCAACGAAGTCGTTCGTGATTGACCCGAGTACGGGTGTCATTTCTGTGGCGACGGGTGCCGTTCTGGATTACGAAACGAAGAGCGTCTATAACATGAAGGTCGTGGCATCCGATGCTTCTGGAATACCAACGCAGACTGTGCAGACCGATACCGCAGATGTTGTCATCACTCTCATTGATGTGAACGAAAAGCCGATTTTTGTTGAGCCGACTAAGCTCCAGTTCCCCGAAAATCAAAAGGGCTGGGAAATTGGAACGCTCACTTACGATGATCTCGATACGGCTGTGAAGTTCCGCAATAACAAGTTTGAACTCGTCGAAGAAGTGGATGGATTTGACTTGGATGAAGACGGCGTTCTTACGACGACCCGCAAATTTGACTACGAAACGGAACCGACTACGTATAACTTGACGGTTCGTATTTTCGATGCATCGGATGCAAATCTTTCTGTAACGGGAGTTATCGCTGTTGAACTTTTGAATACCAATGAGCCGCCATATTTGAAGGATTTGGTTATTTATGTTCCTGAAAGCGATACCGTGGGCTCCGTGTTCGAACAGCCGCTCGTACCGACCGACCTCGACGATCCGAACAATACTGATACGTACAAATTCTTCATTTTAGATGGAGATAAAGAAGTGGGCGAGACCAGTGCGTTCAAGCTGGATTCCGCTACCGGAAGGTTTATTGTAGCAACGCCGCTGGATTTCGAAAAGACGGAGTCTTATTCCATCCGCGTCCGCGTCAAGGATTCTGAAGGTTGCGAAAAATTCGGCTGCTCCGATACGACGATTACCATCAAGGTCATCGACGTGAACGAAGCCCCGTCCATCCTCGTGGATACAATTTATGTGTACGAAAATCAAGGGCCTAACGAACCGTTCAGCTCTGTCAAGACGGACGATGACGATCCTGATTTCAAAAACGATAAATTCCGCAACAACATTTATGAAAATACGGATAGCGATATCTTCAAGGTTCAGCCAGATGGAGATGTTGTTCTCCTGAAGCCGATTGACTACGAAGCGGATTCCCTTTATACGATTACGGTTCGTGCGACAGACAAGGACAACGATAGCCTCACAACGACTAAGACTGTTGTAGTCAAGGTGCGGGATGTCTATGAAAAGTCCGAAGTCGAAATCACCCGTGTCGAAACGGATAAGGAAGTCTATCTGAATACAAACGATACCATCTTTGTGAACCAGGATGTCGTGGGTGTCGAATGGAAAGAAAACGAAAAAGTTAGGACAAGCCGTGATTCTCTTAAACTTGGTTGTAATGAAGTTATCAAGACGTTCCACGACAAAACGCAGAACGATCCGGGGGCCGATACCGTCGTGATTTGCTACAGTACCGCAACTCCGATTGTGACGGTTTCTACAAAGAACAGTTCCGTGACAGCCGAAGATATTTACACCGTCGTTGAAAAAACTTCGGATAGTGATAGTGCTGTCTATGTAAATAAAGTAAGTAATGATATCTTTGTGACGGTCAAGGATACCGCTGCGAACGTTTCCAATTCGTTTACTGTCAATGTGAAACTGGATACTGCTTCAGTCCCGTCGGAAGAGTTCAAGAATGTTACGAAGATTGCCGATACGAAGATTTCTCGCAATAAGGAACCCGCTTCTGGAATATCCTCTGTTCCTGAAAACGGCGATTACGTAAAGAATTCTTATACGGAATCCGTCAACGGCATGGAAGTGACTGTTTCTTACTACACCGATAAGAAGGGCAAGGATGTCAAACGCTCCGTGATTACCTCTTCAGGCAAAAAGAAGGATATTGCCGTTATCGAAGTTTCCTACACTGTAAAGGTTGACGGCAAGGATGTGACGATCTCGTACTTTGCTGATGCCTCTACGGGTGAACGAGTTTCGCTCAATACAGGTGTGAATGAAAGCGATTCCGTGCTTTCTGCCGAAGGTGATGATGTTGTTGGTTCTTATAAAGTAACATATAATTACGTTGATGAAGATGACAACGTTGTTGAAATCTCGTACTTCTTGGATGAAAAAGGCAAGATTGCAAAGAACAGCGAAGGCAATATTGGTTATAACGTAAGCTATACCTATGTGAACAAGTTTGGCAACTCTTCAAAGAAGGACTTGCTTATCGTGCTTGACCAGAAGGGCCCTGTTGTAAAGATTGTGTCTCCGTCGGAAGACGAGGTGCTTACGGCGAACTTTGCCGATGTCAAATGGACTGTTAACGGAGCCGAACAAGATACGCTTAAAGTCCAAGGCTTGGAGAATGGCGTGAACACGATTGTTCGTGAGTTCCGCGACAAGGCTGGCAACAGATCCCGCGATTCTGTCCATGTTATGGTCAAGAACGTCAAGAACATTGATATTGACGTAGAAAAACCTGTGACATTGGTGGATCGCGATTCTGTCGATAAGTACTACAAGTCCAAGGCGCCTGAAGATGACCAAACTTATGGTGTGACGTTCTACAATTACAAGAAGCGCATCGAATCCGAAGCTGTTGTCGGAATCAAGGGTAAATCGAAGGATGGTTCCGGTAGCGAACCGTATCCGGGACTTGACGGCCATCTTGGACCGACACTCACGGTTGATGCTCGTGTGCCTGTAGCGAATGCTCTTGGCGGACTGGCAACGCTGGATGACATTATGAGTGCTGGTGGCATGATTGCTCTGGACGGTGTGGATGCCGCTAACAGTAGGAAGGTTTCTGTCAGCGAATACGTCGAACAGTACTGCACGGATGAGTTTAAGCAGTCCATGACCTCGGATTACAGCAAGATGAACCTCTACTGGACGTCGCTCAAGGTGAATATCTGGGTCTATACGAACACGGGTGTGTTTACGGATTACTTTAGCTTTGATTACGATCTTAATGATCCTGAGTACGTGAACGAAGCCGGCCTCTTGAAGTTCTTCATTGAATTGAAACCCGATGAAAATGGCGACGTGAGAACATCAGAAGGTCGACTCTACGGTACGGGAGCCTATCTCTTCAAGACCGAAGTCAAGATGAGCTCGAAACTCCGTTGCGACCTCCCGACATCGCCCGAAGACGAAAACAAGGACAACAAGAAGAAGAATGCCGTTATCAAGTCTAACGATGAACTCTTGAAGGGATTCGGCTACCGCCGCCCCGTGAATAACTGAGGTATTAGTTGTTGATAAATCTTTTATAAGTTGCAATTCAACTCTCACCCTGGCTTTATTCATTCCTTTGTCACCCCGGACTTGTTCCGGGGTCTGTTTTATTGCGTCATCCTTTTTTGTCTTTTGGTTATGTTTATCCTAGAGATTTCTGTCACCCCGGACTTGTTCTGGGGGCTGTTGTTTCTACCTCTCGTCTTTAGTCTTTCGTCTATAATCGCCTATAAAATACGCATGCTACAGAAAAACCCTAAAATAATACTCTTTTCTTACTTTTTAGCAAAAAAAGCATTTTGCTTTTTGAAGTCTCGTTACTATATTTATAGATAGAATATTTGGATGTTTGGGAAAAATACTGTGGCAAATTGGATGCATACGATTTGTCGCGGATAAAGGAGCATAGAAAATGTTAAGCAAGTTTGGACTTAAAGCTGCAGCCTTGGTCTTGGTCGGCACGGTTTCGGCTATGGCTCAGGCACCGATGGATATTGATCCTGAGGATTGGAATTATCTTTCCAATTTTAAACTTTGGGGAACCGAAGGTATTAGTTTCGGTAACAGACCGGAATTTTATGATTCCAGGCTCTACGATCGTGAAAAAAATGAAAATGATTATTCTAAATACCAAGACGTCAATCCCGATACGCTTGGTTGGGTCGGTACTGCTAAGGGCAACTTGGCCACTGGTGAAAGAGGTTGGATTGATGGCCCGATTATTGTAGGTGGATCTGTTACAGGTGACAAGATGTCCTTTGTGACGGGGCCTGTTCGTACTTCTACGGGAAATATTTCTTGTAAACACAGAGGTACTACGTGTACAGGAACTAATCAATCCGGAAATTGCAGTTATGATCTTGTTCCGCCCATTCGTTCCGATTTGAAAGTCCCGGGTTTGAAGGGGGCTAGCCTGTCGGGATCATTTAATGTTAGTGGAAGAACTGTTCTTGATGTAAATTCTAGGTGTCCTGGAAATGAAATCTGCGATATCTATTTTAACTCTATTGATTTTGCGAACGACTCCAGATTAGTCGTTCAAATGCCTGAAGGCGGACGTCCGACTCGTATTTTTGTAAACAAGCTTAATTTTGGGACCCATCCTGAGATCGTGGTCAGCTATGGTAGGGGTGATTTAAAACAAAATGAATACCAAGGCAATTTGTTATTATATGTAAATTCTGATATTACTTTCGCAAATATTGACAACGTGTCCATTATGGGTTCCATTGTGAGTACCGGTACCATAAAGCTGGTATGTAATATTGTTTTTGCGGGACAGTTGATTGCTAATAAAATTGAAGTTGGTAATGAAATTCGTGCTGAAAACTTTGTCTTTAAGAAGTTTGATCCGCACATTGAACTTTCTATTTTGGATGAAAAATCGAAGAACATTGTAGAAAGCAGCACTTGGGAAACCATTCAGGTTGGCTTGAGTGAGGCTTCTAAAGCTGATGTGTCCTTTAGCTATTGCTTTGAATTCTATTCTGATGTAGGTGTTTCTGGTACTTATGCTGGATATACTGCTAAAACGGGGCAAATTGCGGATGTCGGCGCAGCCGATGCTAGCCACAAATTCCCGATATGCAATAAGGGAGAATCTGTCAAGGTGACAATTCCGGCTGGTCAAACCAAGGCTGATGCTATATACATCAAGCCTATGATTGATGGGGCTGTTGAAAAAGACGAAAAACTTTGGTTCCAGGTCAAAGACTTGGAGGGTGCTACCTTAGCCTCTGATTATGAAGAAGAAAAAGGCTACCAGATTTTCATTGTAAGTAATGATAAGTTGCCTACGGTTTCAAGTGAACTTAAATTTGATGTAAACGAAGATGCTACGCATACGTTTACCGCTTCTGAATTTAATTTCAGTCATGACACTCAGAAATTTGCTTCTGTAATTATCACGGGTAAGCCGGCCAATGGAACTTTGGCTCTTAAGGATGTTGCCGTTAAGTCGGGCGATGTAATTGCCGTCTCTGATTTCAAAAACTTCACCTATACGCCTGCTTTAAATGAATTTGGCAATAATTATGCGACTTTCAAGTACAAGGTTGTTGGTGATGGGGCTGTTGATAACACATCTCTTGAATACACGGCTACGGTAAATGTCATTCCTGTTAATGACAAACCGGCTGCATCTGATGTTGTTTTCACTGTGAATGAATTGGATCACGCTATTGCGGGTGGCCCAATTGAAGTAACGGATGTATTCAATGAAAGAGGCGTGGATGGTTACAAATACACATTGGTCAATAAGACAGGCTCTGATTATGCAGAATTTAATGGTGTCTTTAATATTGTCAAATTGGCCGATGGTAATGCGACAATTGAAGTGAAGACCGGTGCCGTATTGGATTACAGCCAGAAGAAGGAATATGTTGTCTATGCGACGGTTACGGACGATGCTGCTACTGAAACTAAGGTGGTGGCAGGTGCGTTGACTTCGGAACAGTTCAAGATTACAGTCAAGGTTAAGAACGAAAACGATGACCCGGTTATCAGTAATCAAGAATTCACTATTGCAGAAAAGAAAGCTGATGGTAGTGATTGGCCGAGTGGTACTTCTGTAGGCAAAGTTTCTGCTACAGACCCGGATGAAGACCCGCTTTCCTTTACTGTTGATCCTTCTGAAACCGTTCCGTTCAAGTTCTTGAACAGCACGAACGAACTTGTCGTGACGGATGGAAGCAAGCTTGACTACGAAGCCCGTACAAGCTGGACTTTCAAGGTTATCGTTTCTGACGGCCAGGGTGGTTCTGCAACGGCTAATGTTACTGTGAACATTACGGATGTGAACGAAAAACCGGAACCCGAAAACGTGAAGTCGGAATACTCTGTTGCAGAAAATTCCAAGGCGGGTACCGTTGTTGGCGAATTTGATGTCTTTGACAATGATAAGGGCGCAACGACTTCTTATGAAACGTTGACTTATACGTTGACCGGTGCTTTGACGGGTGCTATCGGTGGTACGACCGCAAAGAATATGAGTGAAATTTTCGAAGTCAAAGAAAAAGCGGGTAGTAATATCGGCGGTGCAAGAACGGTTCAGATTCTTGTAAAGGATCAGGCTTTGCTCGATTACGAAGCTCTGTTTAACGGCACGAACGCCACCTATCCAGTGACGATTACTATCGCCGATGCTGAAAATTCTATCGAAGTAACGACGAAGATTGCCGTTACTGATGTCAACGAAAAGCACACTGCTGCGGGAGGAACGTTCTATTTGCTGGAACATTCCGCAGGTGGTGAAAATGTATGCGCTGCAAAGCACGATGACGATGGTAACTGTGCAGATTATGGTAAGATTACATTCAATGACCCTGACTTGAACAATGCTTTGAAGTTCAAAATGTCTTCGGCTAATACTAGTGATGAAGCCAAGGCCTTCATGGTTGATTATCAGGGCTATGTAAAGTCTTCTGGTGATGTTGAATTTGAATATGATGGTACTGGTGCTCAGCATAAATACACGTTCTTGGTGACTGTTTACGATAGTGATTTCTCTGTAGATGTCGAAGTCACCGTGAATATTGAAGATATTGAAGAACCCAAGATTCAGTTGACTGTTGAAGGTGCTGGTTCCATCAAGGAAAATGCTCCGCCCAACACGCTTGCTGACAAATTCTCAAAAGATAAGTTGATTGAAGAAAATCCCACCATGGCTGCTGAATTTGACAAAATTGGTGATATCTATGAATACGAAGTTGGTACAGTGAAGGGTTCTCATGGTTCAGACATCTTTACTGTTGATCCTGATAAGGGAAATATTATTGTTGATAACAATACATACCTGAATTTTGAGGAACTATTCCCGAATAATTCTTATGAGGTGCAAATTATTGCTAAGGGTGATAAGGGCGATCTTATCATTACTAGAACTGTTGTCGTTCAGGATGTTAACGAAAAGCCTGTAAGTAGGGATACTGCATTCTCCGTTAAAGAAACGATTGATGGCGGAACGGATGTTGGCAAACTCCTTGCTTGGGACCCGGACTCCTGCTCTACGGTTGCTGCAAAAGCTTGCAAAAATGGATCGCATACCTACGGTTTCAATAAGCTGGTTTATTCTATAGTTGACGAAGATGACGATTTGCCGTTTGAAATCGGTCAGGGTTCGGGAATCATTACGCTCAAGCAGGGTGAAAAACTGAACTTTACAGATAAGAGCAAGTATGAGTTTAAAGTGAAGATTTCGGACCGCTCTTTGGATCCAGATAATCCGCCTCTTTCGACAACGGCTACGGTTACTATAAATGTGGTCGATGTCAATCGTCCGTCCGAATTCAAGGTGCTCTCTGACCTTTATGAAACTAAAGAGAATGTTGAGGATGGTTCTATCTTGACCGGCGACAAGATCGTCGTTTATGATGAAGATGCTGCTGATGTCAGCAAGTTGAAAATTACTATCACGGATAATGATGCGACAACGGCTCGTGATGCAGCTAAGCTTTTCGAAGTTGTTCAGGAAGGTTCAACAGGTACAGATCTTTTGAGTGAATTTGTCATCAAGACTAAGCCTGGTATTGATATTGATTATGAAACTCTCTACAAGGCTACCGACAAGAATGCCATCTTTGACGTCGTCTTGACGATAACGGATGTGGAAGGAAATAAGACTTCCAAGGATACCAAGATTCGCGTGATCGACGTGAACGAAGAACCGAGTGTCGTGGCGCCCGATCCGTTTACAATTGCAGAAAATACCACGAAGGCGACTTCGCTTGGTGTAATCAAGGCTACGGATCCGGATATTTACAACGCTAATTTCGGAACGCTCTATTTCTCGCTTAAAGGCGATGAATCCGCTCAGTTCGATATTGATGCTAGCACGGGTGAACTTTCTACGATTAGTAATGCCAAGTTCGATTACGAAACCAAGTCTTCTTACAAGTTCAAGGCCGTCGTTACGGACAAGAAGTTTACGAAGGAAGTCGATGTCGTAGTCAACGTCAAGGATATGCCGGAAGTTCCGAAGTTCCCGGATAATCCGCCGGCACTTGCTGTCGATGAAAACACCAAGAAGGGTACGAAGGTTGGTGATGTTGTGGCTACGGATGACGATTGTAAGGATTCGCATGTTGCAACTTGCAAGTTGCCGACCTACTCGCTTACTGCAACTGACATTGCGGCAAACGACTACAAGTCCTTTACGATTGATAAGAACGGAACCATCACGGTGGCTAAAGACAGTGTCTTGAACTTTGAAGTCAAGAAAGAATATTCTGTCCGTGTCGTTGCTACTGATGGTAGTGATCCGACGCTCTCTAGCTACATTGATGTGACCATCAAGATTAACGATGTGAACGATGCTCCGACTTATGCAAAGAAGGAATACGTATTCGAAATACATGAAAGCGCTCCGAAGGGTGAATTTGTCGGTTCTGTTGTGGCCGATGACGAAGATTCTTGGAAAAAGCTTACTTATACAATTTCGGATTACGTTGCGAATTCCAAGGACTCTGAAGTCTTTAAGATTGATCCTGCAACAGGAAAGATTTACTTGGATGCTACTATAGATTACGAAACAAAGAACACGTATGAAATTTGGGCAAAAGCTACCGACAATGGTAAGGATAAGGGTTTTGAAAACTACTCTGCTACGACGCTTGTGACCATCAAGCTCATCGATGACCCGGATAAGCCCGTGATTGTCGATGATGGCAAGAAGGGTTACGATGTCAAGGAAAATACAGATGATAACAACACCCCGACCGGATATGAAATCGCATGCTACGAAGTCAAGGATCAGGATAAGGGTCAAGTCGCTACGTTGGTTCCGTACGTGAAGGATGCGGGTGATACTGATGCCGACCGTCTCTTTGACGCTAAGCTCAAGAAGAACGGCTCCAAGTACGAAGTTTGCTTGACTGTGAAGAACGGTGCCAAGTTGAACTACGAAACGATTGCTCACGAACACAATGTGATTGTCTCCGTGATGGATGCGGATAACCAGACTGCTGAGGTCAAGAAGACTATCAATATCATTGACGTGAACGAAATGCCGATTATTTCGGGTTCTGTGAACTTCACGTTCTACGAAGACAAGGCTCCGCACGTCATTGGTAAGTTGTTCCCCGATGATTTGGATACTGCAAATGCATTCCGCGACGATATCTTTACCGTTGTCGGCGGCGATGTAGATTTGTTCGAAATTTCTGAAGACGGCAAGATCAAGACCAAGCGCAAATTCGACTACGAAACCGAAGAAAAACGCACGTTTGAATTGGTTGTCGCCTTGTCTGATAGAGATAAGACTGGCTATCCGAAGCTCACGACTCAGGAAAAGCTCACGATTACGCTTCAGGATTTGCCGGAAGTTCCGGAGGTCACGAGCACGGAATTCAGTGTCGATGAAAATTCCAAGGAAGGCGTTCTTGTGGGTGTCATCAAGTCCACTGACCCGGATGGCGATGGTAAGCTGATTTACGAAATGACTGAACCGAGTCCGTATGTGACTGTATCTAAGGATGGTGAAATCAAGGTCGCCAAGGATGCTGACATTGATTACGAAAAGATGCAGGAATTTACGATTACAGTGACCGTCAAGGACGAAGATGGTTTGCAATCTCTGCCTCAGGATATTGTTATCAAGGTCAACGACTTGAACGAACCTCCGACCATCAAGCCGCAGACGTTCGTATTCTATGAAGACGATCCGCCGGGAACCAAGACTGGTCCTATCGAAGCTTCTGATCCGGATACGAAGAACGAAAAGTTCAGCAAGTTGACGTATTCTCTCGTCGATTCTAGCGATGTGTTCTCAGTGACTCCAGAAGGTGATGTTGTTGTTAAGAGTAAGCTTGATTACGAAACCCAGAAGTCCTACGTCGTTAAGGTCGCTGTGACGGATGGTCTGTCTTCCGACACGACTGATGTGACTATCAAAATTGAAAACGTGGTTGAAAAGTCCGAAGTTGAAATTACGCGTGTTGAAGCTGGTGATTCTATCTATGTGAATCCGCCAAAGGAAGATCCGATTTACACGAACAAGGATGTTATTCTTGTGGAATGGAAGCAGGATGGAAAGACCAAGTCTAGCCTCGATACTTTGAAGGAAGGCAAGAATGTCATTATCAAGAAGTATAAGGATCCGAGCCGTGACCTTGAAGGCGCTGATACTGTCATAGTATTCTACAGCACAGCCGCTCCGCTTGTCGAAGTTACTGCAAAGAAGACTGTTGTCACTGCGGATAACATCTATACCGTGGTTGAAGGCGTAGATAAGAAGGACTCTTCCATTTACGTGAACAAGGATAAGAAGGATGTCTTGGTTATCGTGAAGGATACCGTTGCAGGTCTTGCGGATACATTCGATGTCGATGTCGATCTTGATACAATTTCTGTTCCGAATAACGTTGTGAAGACGCTTACAGATGTTGCCAAATCGCAGCCGACGCTTAACAAGAATCCGAAGACGACTGTTAAGGAAAATCCGATTAACGGCGAAATGACAAAGCGTTCTTACGAAGAAACTGTGAACGGCAAGACGGTTACTGTTTCTTACAACGTCGATAACAAGGGCAAAATCATAAAGGAAGCTGTCATTGACGAAAATGGCGAAAAGGTTATGACTGAAGTCATTGAAGTTTCGACCACAGTCGTTGTGAAGAACAAGAACGTGGTTGTCTCTTACAAGGCTGATGCCAATACGGGCAAGGTGTTGTATGGTGACTCCGAAGGCAACTTGCTGACAAGCAAACCGAGCAGTTCCAGCTCTAAGCCGACTTCTTCTAGCTCTAGCAAGAAGGGCAATTCTTCGAGTTCTTCTAAGAAGGGTTCCGAAACTAGCGATGAAGTTGACTTGAAGGTTGGCGTTGGCACCTTCACGGTGACTTACGATGCAATTGGTGTCGATGGCAACAAGGCTACGATTACCTACGTCGTTGACGAAAAGGGTAATATTGTGGCTAACGAAGAAGGCGACAGAGGCTATCTCGTAACATACACCTACACGAACAAGTATGGCAACACTGCCGACAAGTCGGTGTTCATGGTGCTTGATAAGCTTGCTCCGGTAGTGAAGATTCTCTCTCCTGCTGAGGGTGACGTGGTCTATGCCAACTTCGTCGATGTCGATTGGTGCATTGCTATCGATGGTAACGAAAAGAACTGTGTCATGCAGGATACCTTGAACTTCCAGAGCCTTACTAAGGGTGTGAATAAGATCCAGCGTGTTTATCGTGACAAGGCTGGCAATGAAACTATTGCTGAGGTCAGTGTCATGATGAAGAGGGCTAAGGATGTTGATATTGCACTCGAGAAGCCGATGATCATTATTCCTATCGATACTGTTGATAAGTACTACTCGGTCAATCCTCCTGAAGAAGATCAGGTTTATGCTGTAACTATTGTTAATCCGACGACTCAGAAGGAAAAAGAAGTGGTTAAGGGCTTTGCCGACGAATCCAAAAACAAGGATGGCTCTGGCGACGAACCGTATCCTGGATTGGATGGCCATATTGGTCCGACGTTCCAAATCGATATGAGATTGCCGACTGCAACGGCTGTTGGTGGTCTTGCAACTTTGGATGACATCATTGTTAACGACGTGGTTCTGCTTGATGGTGTTGACGCTGCTGAAAGTAAGAAGGCTACAGTCAACGATTATGTGAAAGAATACTGCTCTAGCGAGTTCCAAACTGAATACGGCAAGTCTAAGGACTTAAGCAAGCTTTCGCTTTACACTTCTAGTGCTCATGTGACGCTTTGGTTCTATACGTTTGAAGGTGGTCGCTTTGTTGACAAGTACAGCTTTGACTACGATGTCGAAGATGCGGATTTTGTCGATAAGGCTGGTCTTATGAAGTTCTTCTTCGAAATGAAGCCGGACATGAATGGTGAATTGAGAGATTCTCATGGTCGTCTCTACGGTACGGGTCCGTTCATCGTGAAGACAACTGTTGATCTTCGTTCTAAGCTTCGTTGCATGGTTCCGCCGATAAAGGAAAGTGCCCAGGTTGGCGATGTCTTGAAGTCTAGTGACGAATTGAAGACTCGCTTTGGTTATCGTCGCCCGGTATTGCATGGCAACGAAAGACCTTTCCAGAAGAAGTCCTCTTCGACAAAATCTTCGAAGTCCACTAAGAAAAAATAGTAGTAAGGCTTAAACGTGAATCCCGGTCAACCGACCGGGATTTTTCGTATAAAAGTAAAGAGCTTGCTTTTTTCTCGTCTAAGTCCTGACTACTGAGTTTATACGAAATGACGCTGTTGCGCGGCTACTCGCTACTCACAGCCTACTTCCCACAGCCCTATCGTCTTTTGTCTGACCAGAACCGCATGGATTCCCTTCCCCTATCGCTTTCGGGCTCTAGGGTCGAGAATGACGCTTCCTTCTGCTAACCACAGCCTACTTCCTACAGCCCTATCGTCTTTTGTCTGACCAGAACCGCATGGATTCCCTTCCCCTATCGCTTTTGGCTCTAGGGTCGAGAATGACGCCTCCTTCAGCTAACCACAGCCTACTTCCTACTGCCCACTTCCTACCAACCACTAACTACTAACCTCTCGTCTTTCCTCTAAATTCTATATTGCAGTCAAAAGGAGTTTCCCATGGGTATTGAAGAACGTTCTACGCTTGTTTTTGCAAGCGGCATTGGTCGAATCAAAGAAGAAAAACAAAAGCCTGTCCGTCCGCAAGGGGATGGTGTGGTGCGGATTATGCTCAAACGATTCGGTGGCGGTAAGATGTTAAGTGTCGTGTCGGGCGTTCCATTGGATGAGGACGACCTCAAGGAATTGGCTCGCATGTTAAAGCAAAAGTGCGGTGTTGGCGGTGCCGTCAAGGATTTCAACATTGAAATTCAAGGCGACAAACGTAATATTTTAAAGGGGGAACTCGAAAAAAGAGGTTATACCGTCAAGTTTGCCGGTGGTTGATGTTTTTTAAGACATTTCTTTGAAATTTTCAACTTTATTTCTTACAAAAAAGTTAAATTTCTTATAAGAAAATAATTATAGAGGTCTTATGTTTAAGCATCTGTTTTTTTCGTGTCTATTGCTAGCCGTGGTTCTACCTTCTGCGGTTTGGTCTGCACCCAAGGGCGAAAAAGTCGGTACAATTCGCGAAGCGCATGCGGCGTTCAAAAATAATGGGAACTGTGCCGAGAATGCTGAATGGAAAGACGAAGCTAAGAGCAACACCAAATTCCGTCAGCTGGATTGCTTCAAGACCGATAATGGCGGTGCGGTTCGCTTGGAATTAAATGACAACAGTTCTTTTTCAATTGCTGAAAATTCCTTGGTTGTCATCGACAATCTTGTTGAAAAGGATGAAAGTGGGGCGTTCCGCATAAAGCTTGATATTCAAAAAGGGTATATGGGCTTTAAGGCCGAAAAGAAGAAAGGGCATGAGGTGAACTTCTCTACGGGGACGGCTGCGGCTTCGATTCGTGGTACGGAAGGTTTTATCGGTAGCACTGATGTCACGTTTTTTGCAGGACTCAAAACAGGTGAACTGTTTGTTGTGCTGAACAATGGCGATTCGGTAACTATAGTAGAAGGTCAGACGGTGATTGGTAGGGATAGGCTTGTTGTTTTGCCTTTAGAGTCTTCTGGCGATTTGGATTTTGCAAAAATCATATTTGAGCTTTTGGCCGATACGACTTTGTCTATGGATTCCCTGAAGGTCGCTATTCAAAAAGCTGACATCGCTTATCAGAAGTCGATAAAGGCTGTACTGGATTCTCTCGCCCAAGTGAGCGATTCGGCTGCACGTGAAGCTTTAAGTGAGAAAGTTGTTCCGCAGATTATGTATTCTTCTTATGATTCACTACGTTGTGTTGTAAACGTTGCTATTTCGGGATTGCAGAAGGGAGCTAAGGCTCGCGTATCTTCTTCGATTGATGGATCTTCTGTTGTAGATATAGATGTCAATCGCAATATCCTTTGGCGTTCGGCTATGAGTAGCGGTATCCATGAATATGAATATGTTATTGAAAGTGATGCCGGTGGCAATAGTTTCAAGAAAACTTTGGGATGCTATCCGAAGAAGCCGTTCTCGGTGAAGGTGTTTGGAAATCCACATGTTCATTTGCAGATTCCTCCTCCTCCTCCGGGTGTTGCTGATGTTATAACGCAGACGTTGCAGTTCCAGATTCGCGTGCCGGAAAACGACCCGATTGTTTTGAACAAGGTTATAGTAAAGCAGAATGGCGGCAAGGTTCTTGTGCATGAAACTCTCTCGCAGATTCAGAATCTGGACTACCAGATTCCTGTAGAACTCAAGAGAGGTGTCAAGAACACCTTTGACATTATTGTTGTTCATAAGAGTGGTTATAGTGTCAAGGCGCAAAAGGTATATGAGGTTGGCAAATGATTATTAGAGGAATAGCTCTTGCTTCTGTTTTGGCAATCCCGTCGTTTGCTCAATCTGTTGCCGATTCTTCGTCTGTTGCGGATTCTGCTAAGGTTCAGGCCGTTGCAAATGTATCGATTGATTCTGCTAATGCTCAGGCTGCCACAGCTAGTGCTCCTGTGGATTCGGTGAAGGCTGAAGTCGTCGCTGCTAGTGTTCCTGCGGATTCGGTGAATGCTGAAGTCGTCGCTGCTAGTGTTCCTGCGGATTCGGTGAATACGCAAGTTGCCACTGATAGTGTACAAGTGGATTCTGTAAATACTCAAGTCGTTTCTGCGAATCCACAGGCGGATTCTTCATGGACTGTAGGTGGTTCTTGGGGTGCTGAGTTTGGGTATCATTCTGTTGTTACTCAAAAGAATGAATTGGATTCAGTTTATGTGAACGGCTCTGATTCGATTCAGCCGGGCAGGAAGTACAAAAACTATTTCCAGGTGCCTGGTGTTTATGCGGCGTGGAATGCATATCTTCAAATGGAATCCCCGACAGGGAAAAAGTTTGAATTTATTTTAGATGCGACTAGCGATAATTGGAATCGTTTTGATCCAAGATTTGTGCAGGTTATGTACGAGGACCGCCACCAGACGTTAGTTTTGGGTGATATGTATGTTTCGGGCGGGGAATTGTATTTGGGGAACATTGATTTGTTCGGCCTCAGTTATGACTTGAGATTGGGCCGAGATTCTGTGGTTGCGTTAAGTGTTTTCGGCGGTGAAAATCGTGCACCGAAGTTGCCTTACGAAAAAGACTTGGATATGTACAACCAGTACATTGGTCTTGATGAAGTCGAAGCGCAAAAGATGGTGCTTGGATTCAAGGCGCATTTGAACGCTTCAAAAAATGTCAATGCGACTTTAGGTTTTATAGGTAGCAAGGATTATTTGGAAGATCCTTATTTCCGCGATGGTACTACCCGTGATGTGAATTTGTCGAACCCGATGTTCTCTTCCAAGGCTTTTTTTGGAGAACTCAATGGCAAAGTTATGGGTGGCCGTGGTTCGTACAACATTCAGCTTGGCATAGGTGGTGCTGATACGGTAAATGTTGTTGCGCATCGTGTTGTAAACGCTGTATTTGAAGATGCTGGACTTGACGTTTCCTCTTTTGCTCAGTTACGTCGCTTGATGAACAATCCCACTCTTGTCGAGAAGATGGACCGCGATGAATTGGAACTGATCTTTGGTGACAACACGGACATGACTATCCGCGAAATGCGGACTGAATTGAAGCGGGTTTTGAAGTTGGCTAGCGATGTTTTAACTCAGTACAATGAAAATAATGATAAAGATCCGAACGAATGGATTTTCCAGAATCTCGCTTTTTTCCAGAATCCCGCTTTGTCTGGAGTTTTAACTCAGTACAACAAAGACCCGAACGAATGGACTTTCCAGAATTTCGCTTTGTCTGGAAGCTATAATTGGCAAAGCAACTCAACGACTGTAGATGCGTATTTCCGTATGGTCGGTCGCAACTATTACAGTGCCGGGTCGCCTGATTTGTTACAGAACTCTCGCCAATTGGGTGCCAAGTTGGAAACGAAGGTGAAGGATCCGTGGAAGTTGAATGTCGGCTATGAGTTGAATATCGAAAATGCTTCGGGTAGCGGTGATGCTTATAACTTTTTCGGTTTTGCCGAAGGGTCTAAGCTTGGACTTATTCCTGGAGCCGATGACGATTGGCTCAAAAAACATGAGCAGGATCCTTTGAGAACGCTTTACATTCATGATTTTGAATTGAAGAATACGGTTAAGGTTCGCGATTCTGTTGAATTTATGGCTCGCTATGCTCTCAATTACCGTACTCGTAGCACTCCGCAGAGGCTTCATGGTAACTATATGGCCTCTTCGGGAATTTATTCGGATTCTTGGTTTGTCAGCCAATATGGAAAGAGAACAATTGAAGTCGAGACTGAAAATGGTGTGATTCAGATTGATTCTTCTCACTGGGCGAAATATGCGGCTTTGCAAAAAGAACCGTATTTAGCAACGCAGTTTGATGAACGCCTTTTGAAACATACGCTTGAACTTGGTGCTACATTTAAGCTTCCGAAGAATGTTTTGAAGGTTGGCGGTGTTTTGACTTTCCGTTCGGATTTGTCTAAGTTCAATCAGGATGAATTGCTGGATGGTTTTGAGTTTTCTAACAAAACATACGGCATCCTTGGGTATTATTTCCATGGTAGTGATTACTTTGAAATGCGTATTCCGATGTCTTTGTCAACATCGCTTTCTTGGATTCGTAACTACGCTTCTTTTATGCCGCGTTTCAGGTCTTATAACCGTGATGACATGAGCGAATTGGAATGGAGCTTGTCGGATAATGCAACAATTCATGTGAGTCCGAATTTCATTGACTTGATGCTGAATGGAAGTATCCGCCAGAATTTCATGAGTCGTCAAGAAGAAGGAAAGTCGGTTGAGGAAATGGAATTGGATTTGGATTTGTCTGCCGGTTTGAGATTCCAGTTGACAGAACGCTTGACTAACGAATGGATATTTGGGGCGTTCTTTAACCATCGTCCAGATAATAGATCTCAAGATTACAGAGATATTTACGGTTCGATTTCTGTCAACTTAGACTTCTAAAAATGCATATTGGTTGTCATCTTTCGTCTTCGAGCGGCTTCCTTTCGATGGGGGAGACCGCTCTTTCCATTGGTGCTGATACATTCCAGTTCTTTACGCGTAATCCGCGTGGCGGTGCCGCAAAGCCTTTTGATAAGGCCGATGCGGAGGCCTTGAACGCGTTGATGGACGCTCATGGTTTTGCGCCGATTCTTGCCCACGCTCCTTATACGTTGAATGCTTGTGCCGCAGACCCTGCGCTTAGGCAATATGCGCAGGACGTGATGAAGGATGACTTGTTCCGCATGGACCATTTTCCGCATGCGATGTACAATTTTCATCCCGGAAGCCATGTGAAGCAGGGTGTTGAAGTCGGCATTCAGTTAATCTCGGAACACCTGAACAACATTCTGCATAAGGACCTCAAGACGAAGGTGCTGTTGGAGACGATGGCGGGGAAGGGCTCCGAGGTCGGTCGTACGTTCGAAGAGTTGCGTCAGATTCTCGACCGTGTAGAGTTTGGCGAAAAGATGGGCGTTTGCCTGGATACTTGCCATGTTTTTGACGGTGGTTACGATATCGTTAATCATCTGGATGATGTTCTTGAAGAATTTGACAAGGTGATTGGTCTCAGGCGTTTGTGTGCTATCCATTTGAACGACAGCAAGAATCCGATGGGAAGTCATAAAGACCGTCACGAAGTTATCGGAGGCGGAAATATAGGCTTGGAGGCTCTTGTAAATGTCGTGAACCATCCTGCATTGAAGGGGCTTCCGTTTTATTTGGAAACGCCAAACGAGTTGCCTGGATATGCAAAAGAGATAGCCTTGATGCGGAGTCGTGCTGTTTGATACCTTGCGAAAAATTCATTTTTTTTGCAAGGAACCCTTGACAAAACTTTTCAAATATCTATATTTGAGCGCGTCAATTAATCTCTATGAATTGACAAACGATGCTTCATAGCTCAGTTGGTAGAGCCCGCGACTGTTAATCGCGTTGTCCTTGGTTCGAGTCCAAGTGAAGCAGCTCAAAGCCCTCGATCGAAAGATCGGGGGCTTTGTCGTTCTGTAGCGACGGAATGTCTATGGAATTTTTTTCACTTTATTTAATACGATGCCTTGACAGATAAAATGTTTTATCTATATTTGAGCGCGTCGATGAAAATCTCTTGGAATCGACAAATGATGCTTCATAGCTCAGTTGGTAGAGCCCGCGACTGTTAATCGCGTTGTCCTTGGTTCGAGTCCAAGTGAAGCAGCTGAAAAGCCTCGGTCTTTTGACCGAGGCTTTTCGTTTATGCAATATTTTTGAGAATCTGGCCCCGGCACAAGGCCGGGGTGACAATGTTGAGGTGCTGTTATCTGCTGAGGGCGGTCCAGCGTTTCTTGAATCGCGGCTCGTCGATGATTTTAGCCCAGATGAATCCGCGGCGGAAGCTTTCACGGCTTATTGAACGTACTTTAGTGCGTTTTTCAAGCGGGACTGTTTCTTCCTCGGTTTCGTCGGTATAGCCGTTTTCGACATCGTTTTGCTTTGATATTGCTGCCGCTTCTTCGCGAGCCTTGCGTGCACGTTCTTCCAGAATTTTCATCTGTTTTTGCTTTTCGCTTACGGCAGGGCTTACGCTCGGAGCCTTTTTGGCTGATTCCTCGGGCGGATGCGATAGCAGGTTTTCGAGTTCCGAGATGTCTTGTATGAGGACATCGTGTTCTCCGACACCCATATCGCGCCCGATAATGCGGAAGTGTTCGAGTTCGTCTATCATTGTTACGGCTACGTTTCGAGACATGCCGAATTCTTCCATAAGGAAATCGGCATTGACGACGTCTAGGTCAACGATGACCTCTACGACTTCTCGCAAAGTTACGTTGTTGCCGCGACGATGTTTGACTTCGGGAACGGGAGGCGGCATGGCGGGTTCTAACGTACCCTGTGCAGCATCCTGTTGCGCTTGTTCAAACTGCTTGATGTATTCTTGCAGTTTTCGGGCGACAGGAGTGGCTGGCTCCGAGGGAACGTCTTCGTCCATGTATTCGTCATCGCGTTCATCATCGAATTCCTGCGTCGAATCGGTCGTTGGAGCTTGATGTTGCTGCTGTTCGGCATTTTTCTTCGCATTAGCCCTTTTGATAAGCGCGTCGATGACGAAAATCGCAATGAATATGAGTAATGATTCCATTTAGGCTCCTTCGCTGTTTACTATCGCTCGGCGTTTTTGCAAGTCCAGTTTCTTTTTTAGGTTTCTTTTTTGCCTATTGTCTCGGCTGACATAAGGTTTCTTTTCTGGCTTTGCAGGCTTCGCTTTAACAGCTTTGGGGGGAACTGTTGGATTCTTATTTGTTTGACATGTTGGTGATAATGCGTCTTTTATGCAGGAAGCGGTTCCCTGAACTACCGCCCCTACAGCTGCCACTGCAGTATCAATCAGCATTTCAGCAACAAATTCACCAATCATATTTTATTTGCTTGCTTCCGGGGCGGAACCGATTTCCTTGCGCATCTGTGTGTCGGCTTCGATGTTCTTGAGGTTGTAGTAGTCCATCACGCCGAGCTTTCCGTCGCGGAGGGCTGATGCCATGGCCATCGGGATTTGGGCTTCGGCTTCGACGAGCTTGGCCTTCATTTGCATCACCTTGGCCTTCATTTCTTGTTCGGCGGCGAAAGCCATGGCGCGGCGTTCTTCTGCCTTGGCCTGCGCAATCTTCTTGTCGGCTTCGGCACGGTCGGTTTCGAGGATAGCGCCGATGTTCTGGCCCACATCCACGTCAGCGATGTCGATGGAGAGAATTTCGAATGCGGTACCTGCGTCAAGACCGGAGGCGAGCACTTTCTTGGAAATCATGTTCGGGTTTTCGAGAACTTCCTTGTGGCTTACTGCAGAACCGATGGAGCTGACGATGCCTTCGCCAACGCGAGCGATGACCGTTTCTTCGCCGGCGCCGCCGACGAGTTTCTGGATGCTGGCGCGAACTGTAATACGGGTAATGGCGTGGAGCTGGATACCGTCGAGGGCCACTGCGGAAACCTTCGGGGTCGTAATGACCTTCGGGTTCACGGACATCTGCACAGCTTCGAGCACGTTACGGCCGGCAAGGTCGATGGCGGCGGCTTCTTTGAAGTCGAGCTTGATGTTAGCCTTGTTGGCGGCGATGAGAGCCTGAATGACGCGGAGCACGTTACCGCGGGAGAGATAATGAGCTTCGAGCAAGTTCGTATCGACCGGGAGGCCTGCCTTGCAGCTGAGAATTCGCGCTTCGACGATAACCTGCGGCGGCACTTTACGCAAACGCATACCGATGAGCTGGAAAATGCTCACGTTTGCTTTGGAGAACAATGCCTGAAGCCAAAGGCTAAAGAATTTGCCGATAAAGGCGAGGATGACGATGACAACGATGGCTGCAATGATAATGCCGATGGTAAGAAGAGTATCCATTTGATTTTCTCCAGTTAGAGTTTCTTAGATTAATATATTTATTTTTTTGAGGATGAAAAAGAAATTCTATGGTTTATCGTTGTTTTGACGGAGTTTCGACCGCTTGTAGTATAGTTCGTATTGCATAAAGGCGTGGATGAACAGAACTGATATTGCTATGTAGGAAAAATGGAATCATCTCGTCTAAAAAAAGGTATCTTGAAAAAATGCGTTAATGTTTTGGAGCGTAGGGGTGTATGATGAAAAACTTGCGGATAAAATACCTCAAGCGTCAGTTCACGAATTGGGACGTTTTTCGGTTTACATCATACGACAGAATTTACGTTAGTAAAATTCAATCCGTGTGGCATCATTATACTACTAGGCATACGTCCGCAGCTTTTGTACCGTTACTGGATCCTTCACGGCTATCGCCGTTCAGGATGACGAAAAAACAGATCCCGGAACTGGTCCGGGATGACATCTTTAGTTGAACTACAATTTATTCTCTTATGTGGATAAGTATGGTCAGCATGATTGTGTAAATGACTGCGAATGGGGCTAAAAGCATTGTTGCGAAATTTAAACCACCTAAAAAGAGCGACAGACATGAAAAAAGAATTATACCTGAAAAGGGAATGAGCAAAAAGAATGCTGCACTAAAGTTTGACTCTGCTGAATAAAGAAAATTGTAAACAAAGAATGAAGATAGGCTTATACAAGCACTGATGAAAAGCACGGCTGTGAATATGAGTGCGGCCATGCCAGCACCATCGTTGTGGGATGGATTAGATATCATATCCTCCAAAAAATAGGCGAATGATCCGAATAAGGATATAGGTGGTGTTAGCATAAAGCCTAAAATTGCTTTTTTGGGGGGCTTGGTCGTTTCCGTTTGATTATTTTGTTCTGTCGATACCATAAAAATCCCCTTTCTTAAGTGCAACTTTTATGAATATAATTTGTTTTACTCTTAACTTCTGTTTGTTAGAACTGTAACTGGATCCTTCGGCTTCGCCTCAGGATGACGAAAAAAACAGATCCCGGAACAGGGTCCGGGATGACATCTATCGTCTACACAACACCCACCCATATATGGCCTTCTTGCACGGATTCGACTTTGACTTTTTGGCCGGCTTCGATGATTTCGCCGTGAGTTTGTACGTCAAATAGCTTTGTGGAGCCGTCGGGCATGGTGAAGCTTGCTTGACCTACGGGGCGGAGGAACGTTTTTGCTGTGCCGATGTCACCGACGGAAATTTCTTGGACGGATTCCGTGGGGGAGACTGCCGTTTCCATGTCGGTCTTGAGCATGGGCGTCCAGCCTTCGGGCAAAAGCGGGATGAGGTACTTGCTTGCTGCAATCGGGATGATTAACGCTATGGCGGCACTGCTGAGAACGAATAACAATCCGAATAGCCAGGGGGTGGCATCGAACGTCGTTTCGACGGTTTCGGGAACGTATTCGGGGATGTTGGTCGTGTCAACGCTTAGGACTAGGGCTATGATCATGCATACAATGCCGCCGATACCAAAGAGGAACGTGCCTGGCATGATGAATATCTCGACTAAGAATAAAATAACGCCAGCGACTAGCAGAATGGCGGGGAAGTAACCGTCGAGCTGCGGCGCGAACTGTCCGAAGAAGACGATACCGATAAGAATGATGCCGATGATGCCGAACATGCCAAATCCGGGCGTCTTGAATTCGATGTAGAGTGCGCCGAATCCGAGAATCAGGAGCAGGCCGGAAATGGCGGCGATGGCGCTTGCGATTCTCTCGCCGGTGTTCGTTTCGATTTCGCTCTTGCGTTCGATAGCGAGTTTTGTTTCAAAGTCTTCGCGGTTCTTGAACGTGCCTTTGGAAAATCCGAGTTCTTCGGCTTCCTTGTCGGTCATGGTCAAAAGTTCGCCTTCTTTTACGAGAATCTTGGGCGAACCCCAGAACTTCTTTTCTGCGCTGTCGAGGACGGCGAATTTCTTGCCTTCGATGATAAGCGTTGTGTCGCGCTGCGTCGGTTTGCCTTTGTCGAGCGTGGTCGTGAGTTCGAGCACTTCGAGTTCCGGTGTGACGAACGAGGAGGCTAGCAGTTCGGGATAGTTGTTACGTTGGGCTAAATTCCTGAATTTTGCGCGGAGAGGCGACTGGATTTTTTCGCCTACGATTTGCGGGGTGCCGTCACCGCCTTGGACAATCGGTGCGCAGTCGCCGATGGTTGTGGCTTCGAGCATGTAGAGTTTTTTACAGGCAAGTGCGATGAGCGAACCTGCGCTGATGGCTTTCTTTTTCACGAGGGCAATGGTTTCGGGGCCTTTGACCGCCATGATGGTATCGACTAGGTCGAATGCCGCGTCGAGGCGACCGCCGAATGTGTTGATTTCGAAGACGATGTAGTCCGGTTTTTGTTCGATGGCCTCGCCAATGGCTCGGGCGCAGAACTCATACATGGCGGGGTCAACATCCCCTTCCAGTTTTATCCAAACGGCCTGTTTCTTTTTGAGTTCGGGCTTTATCGCGGATTCGATGGATGCAACGGATTTTTTGGCAACAGAGTCTATTGCGGCCTCTTCTGTTGCGGCCTCTTGAGCTGCAAATGTAAATGTGGCGAGAAATGCTATGAGGAAAAACAATTTTGTGAAGATTTTCATATCGTCAATGTATAAAGATTTGCTTTGATTTGCTCGTTTTTTTTGTGAAAAAAAACACGTTTTAGTAAAAAAATAGTGCAAAACCGTAATTTTTTCTAAAGAGGATTCCAAAGGGTCTTTGCAAAATGTATATATAGATGGGGTGATGTTACAAAAAACTTATGAATAACAATTTTTTTAGACGCAATTTAATAGTATCACTGCTTCTGGTTGCATTCCTGTTTATTGTAACTAATGTTTCTTTTTTGTACATAAATAGAAATGCGATAGAGGATAGCTGGGATTCTCTAGATGAAGTCGCTTATACTACCGAAGCGAATGTTGGCTTTTTGGGGCGTTCCCTTTTGAGTGCATTGTCGAATATTGCGACTGTGGTGGGGATGGAAGAAGACCTTTTGTCAGAAGGTATGGTTCGTATGATTCGAGGCTCGCGTATCGGGCCGTTGGTTTCGACTGTGCGTTTGTATTTGCCGAGTGGACATATAATCACGGAGCAAGGCGTTTCATTTGATTCTTCGTATGCGCAACATTACCATAGAATTGTTGCGGAGCAACCATACCTTTCGAAAGTCGTTCCTGATATTTTTCAGAAAGATCGAATAGTTTTTGAACAGTTTGTGCCCGTTCGCCGGAGAGGTCAGGTGGTCGCCATGCTTTCCGGGGTATCCGATCATAAAGCTTTGTTGGGCTTCGTCGCTATAAATGCGTTCAAGGGAAAATCATCGTTGATGGTTATTGACCGCCGAGATGGCTCTTTTGTTGTGGAAAAGTCTGGAAGGTGGAAGGGGTTCAACGATTTCTTTAAGATGGTGAAGCCCAAGAGCGGCTATTCTATTGAAGAATGGGTCGCTAGTGTGATGAAGGGCGAAGTGTCGCATTTATCGTATGAAGAGGCTCCCTCGGACGAAACCAAGCTTTTGGTGGCGCTTCCCTTGTTTGGCGGGTATTGGTCATTAATCCTTTGTGTCAACGAAAATGTGGCATTTGCACGTGTCGATAAAATTCGCAGATTATACATTGGCATATCGGCGATGGAATTGCTCGTGATACTTCTGTATCTTATCCGTGTGGTCTGGAATGCACGACGCATGGCCGAGCAGGAGAGCGGAGAATATTCCGAAATTGCCGAAGCGTTGAGCGGAACATACGAATGCATTTTTTATGTGAATGTGCTGGATGATACGTTTGACGTATTCCATTCGGAAAAATTGATGAATAAGTTGCACGAAAGTGTGACAGGGCGAGACTTTTTCTTTGATTCCATAGCCAGTTTGCGGCGTAATCTTTACAAGGATGACCTTGAACCTGTCATGCGTTTTATGGAAAAAGGGGCGTTCCTCAAGCGGCTTGAAGATAATGCGAGTGCGGCTATCGAGTATAGGCTTGTGATTGACGGAGTCCCGCAGTTCTACAGAATGAAGGTCATCAAGTCTTGCAAGGATGAAAACCATGTTATCGTGGCTGTTGAAAATATTGATTCCGAAGTGACTAAAGCTATTGCTCAGCGCCAGGAAATGGACCGCAACAACAGCGTTATTGAATCGTTGGCGTCGGATTTTGATTTTGTGAATTATGCCATTCTTGGTGAAGATGCCGACAGGGATATTGTTGTCACATATCGTGCAAATTCAGTTCTTTTGAAGGCTGTCCCTGGTTGGTCCATGGAAAAGCGGTTCTCCAAGAGAATGGTTTTGCTGCTAAAGTATCTCGTCTGTGAATCTGATAAGATGCAATTTGCTGAGCGTGTAAATCGCGACAGGCTTATTATGGAGCTAAAGAATGAGTCTGTGGTACATATAAATTTCAAAATCATGCTCAACGGCAAGGAAATGTACTATCAGATGAAGCTTATTGCCGATAAAGATGAAGTCGGCAATCTCAAGGGAATTGTTTTTGGATTGCATAGTGTTGATGATGAAATCAAGAAGCAGATGCAAATCCAGTCAAATTTGAAACGCAACCTTGAAATTATTGACATCCTTTCGGAAGATTACTCGTCGTTGTTCTTCTTTAATATCGAGGACGGTTCGACGGGTGTTCTTACCGTAAGCGAGCCGATCAAGGATTCTATACATGGGTTGCTTTCTTCTTGCGATAAGCTGGAAGATGTGTTCAAGGCGTTTGTCAAGGCTCAAGCCCATCCTGAAGATGTGGATATGCTTTTGGGGCTTGCTTCGAGAGAGTATATTGCAAAGAAACTTGCTCACCAGAAACGTTATTCTGTTATATTCAGGCATCTTTACGGTAGTGAGTACAAGTACACTCGTCTGGTGTTTGCGAAGGCGGAAGCGGTTGATGAACCGGCAAAGCTTGTCGCTGTGGGCTTTGCGGAGGTGGATGCCCAGTACAGGACCGAAATGGAACATCAGGAAAACATCGAACGCATCATGAGTTTGTCTGATCAGTTCGAGACTATTTTCGATGTCAATATCGATACGGGCTTGTTTAGCGTTTCGGAAAAGGGTGAAAAGTTCCACGATATTGTTGATGAAGTGACCGGCATAGGGAAAGATTTCTTTAAAGACCTGGTAGAAAAAACTCGTAGGATGATTTGCGAAGAAGATGTGGATCGGGTGCTGAAGACTCTTGAACGTGACTCTGTTGTTGCTCGATTGCAGCATGAATACTCGTTCTTCTTGGATTATCGCAGAGTGACTGATGATGGCCTCAAGTGGTACCGCATGAAGGTTAGCAAAATGGGCGACTGGTCCAGGTCGCGGCGTGTGCTCGTGGGTATCTTTGATAATGATGCCGTTTATCGCAAGGAAATGGAGCAACAGGCTGTTCTTGAAAAGGCTCTTGAAATGGCGAAGTCGGCCTCCAAGGCGAAGACGATGTTCCTCAATAACATGAGCCACGATATCCGTACTCCGATGAATGCTATTATCGGTTATACGGAACTCGCCACGATGCATATCGGTAATGAAGAACAAGTTCGGAGCTTCCTTGGGAAGATCCAGCTTTCGTCGAATCACTTGCTTTCGCTTATCAATGACGTGCTTGACATGAGCCGCATCGAATCAGGAAAGTTGAGTTTGAACGAAAAACCGGAACGACTCCCGGAAATTGTCCATACGCTCAAGGATATTGTCCAAGCGGATATCTACGCTAAGAAATTGCAGTTCTTTGCCAATAGCATTGGTGTTTATAGCGAAGATATTGTCTGTGACAGGCTCCGTTTGAATCAAGTCCTTTTGAACGTTATTTCGAATGCTATCAAATATACTCCGGCCGGGGGGACCATTAGCTTCTCTGTGGAGCAGAAGATGACTTCGGAAATGGGTGTGGGGGCATTTGAATTTAGAGTCAAGGATACGGGTATCGGCATGAGCGAAAAATTCTTGCCGAACATTTATGATCCGTTTACGCGAGTGAATTCTTCGACGGTTTCTGGAATTCAGGGAACAGGCCTTGGCATGGCGATTACAAAGAACATCGTTGAGATGATGAACGGAAGTATCGAGGTCAAGAGCAAGGAGCATGAGGGTACCGAAGTTATTTTGAATTTCAAGTTCAAGCTTGTGAATGAAAATCAGGAGTCGGAACGGATTGAGGAACTCGAAGGCAAGAGAATTCTCGTTATTGATGATGATGTGGATTGCTGTAAGAGTATCCCTCTTGTTTTAAGCGAGCTTGGGATTTGTGCCGATTGTTGTAGTTCTGGTGCGGATGCTATGTTGAAGGCTGTGAATGCAAAATCCATGGGCTTTGCGTATGATGCGTTCTTTGTGGATTGGCGTATGCCGGATACGGACGGCATGAAAATGACGAAGATGCTCCGCAGTGAACTGGGTGACGATATTCTTGTGATTGTTATGTCTGCTTATGAATGGGCTGATATAGAAGAAAAGGCTCTTGAAGTCGGTGTGAATAACTTTGTTAGTAAACCGTTGTTTGTGTCTGACGTGAGAGAAACTTTGTTGCGTAGTTTTGGCATTAAACAGGTTGAAGCTCCGAAGAAGGACAATAAGGTGAACTTTGACGGCAAGAATGTCTTGCTGGTGGATGATAACGAACTGAACCGCGAAATTGCTCAGGAAATTTTGGAAGATTGTGGAATCAAGGTGACCACGGCTTGCGATGGCAAACAGGCGGTGGAGTTCATCAAGAGCGCGACACCTTCGGACTGCGATCTTATTTTGATGGATGTGCAGATGCCGATTATGGACGGTTACGAGGCGACTCGTCAGATTCGTAAGCTCGATAAGAAGATGGCGACGGAAATCCCGATTGTCGCGATGACTGCCAACGCTTTTGCTGATGACCAACAAGCTGCTCTGGAGGCGGGCATGAATGAGCACTTGCCCAAGCCAGTGAATGTCAGCAAGCTCAAGGAAGTGTTGTCGAGGTTTTTGTAGGGCTTTGAGGTATGGGCACGCACCTGCGGTGCTTTGAGCACGCTTCGCTTTGAGGTATAGCTCATAGCCCATACCCCAAAGGGAGCCCCCGCAACAGAGTGCGGGATAAACTCCGGCGACCGACCCCATAGCCCATACCCCTTATTTGGGTGCATTTCTAACCACTAACCACTAACCACTAACCACTATTTTACTATATATGTACGCAAATTGCATTTTTGCCTGGGTCCTGTGACCAGATTCGCCAATTCCACTGGTGCTAGAGCAGTAAACTCGGACAAAAACATGTAATGAAACAAACAATCAAAAAAAGGAATGGCTACAATGGCTACTATCACTAAAGAAAAGGCTGCAGAACTCACCGCTAAGTTTGGTGCTAACGAAAAGGACACCGGTAACGTCCGCGTTCAGATCGCTATCCTCACGGAAAAGATTAAGAACCTCACCGAACACATCAAGACCAACAAGAAGGACTTCCACTCTCTCCGCGGTCTGTCCATGATGGTTGCAAAGCGCAAGAACCTTCTCAAGTACTACGGCGAAAAGGACATTATCGCTCAGCGTGCTTTGATCAAGGAACTCGGTCTCCGCGGCTAATTCTCGTATTGGAGATTTTTTATGTCAACAGAAGCTTATCAAGCTAAATACGGCAAGATGCTCGACCCGAAGGAAGTGTCTGTAAACCTTCCGGATGGCCGTGTTATTACGTTTGAAACTGGCCGTATCGCAAAGCAGGCACGTGGTTCTGCTGTCGCCAAGATGGGGGACGCGTTTGTCCTTTCTACCGTTTGCTACGGTGAAGAAAAGGATGGTGACTTCTTCCCTCTGACAGTTGAATATCGCGAAAAGTCTTA
>Ga0129307_1000820_pt1 | contig 41849 bp, 34 predicted proteins | sample P1105metagenome_FD_94437 | JGI IMG/M metagenome (GOLD analysis project Ga0129307, IMG submission 94437) | Capybara group fecal microbial communities from Wisconsin, USA - P1105 metagenome | ecosystem: Host-associated > Mammals > Digestive system > Large intestine > Fecal | place: USA: Wisconsin...
ACCCACTTGCGTGACCTGTTAGACAAGACTAATTTCAATGATGTCAAAGATCTAAATGAACCCCTGATTCCGGGGCTATTTGATTAATTGTTTAACTCGTCCCATTTTAACGGGACACTAATGTCTTGATATATACTTTCATAGATTGCACATTACACGATTATTTACAGATTCATTCCTCGCCCTTTCAGATAAGAGGGAGCTCACGCATACACACCTCCTCCAGTCCCGTGTCAGCCCGACACCGAACGTTTCAGGAATCCGGCAAACGTGCCCCTCCATATGGCAGAGAGCAGGTCGAGCCGCTTTTCGATGGCGAACATCAGCATTTTCTTGGGCAGAACCACCAGCAGCAGATAGGCACAGGCCAACGGTTTGCGCCAACCACTGCAATTGCGGCGGGCGTATATCATCCGTGCGCGCGACAAGTAGTATTCCCTGAAAGGGGTGGACTTGGGAATGCTCATGCTCTCTTTGTGGTAGACCTCCGCTCCGGGTTCGTAATACAAGGTGTATCCAGCCTTGCGCATGCGGTGGCTCCAGTCGAACTCTTCGTAGAACAAGAAATATACCTCTGTCATCCGGCCAACGGCCTCCATCACATCACGGCGTACCATCATTGCTCCACCATGCAGCACCTCGGTCTCTTTGGGTTGCATGAAATCGGCCGCCCGCAAGGGGTCGAAAGGTTCGGTGGTGTGCTTCAGCGTCAACGGTGTCATGTCGCGGTAGCCGTAATACTGCAACTCTTCGGGTTTGTAGAGGTAGTGGATGCAGGGCGACACCCCGCCTATTTTCAAGTCGGACAGCCGCGCCACCATGGGTTCCAGCATGGGATGCTTTACCACCATGTCGTTGTTCAGGAAAAATAAGTATTCGCCGCTCGCATACCTGTATCCCAGGTTATTGCCTCCGGCAAAACCGAGGTTGTGCTCGCTGCGCACCACAACCGCATCGGGGTGTGCGGCACTGATACGCTCTGCGTCGTCACCTTTCGAGGCATTGTCCACCACGATCACTTCGTGAGGATAGGTCTCAAACTTTTTCAGCGAAGACAGCAGTTCGCATGTGTCTTGCCAACCATTATAATTTACAGTGATGATGGACACCATAGGCTTCTATCGTCTTAATGTTTAAAATGTACCCACCTGCTTATCCGCTTTTTCACTTGCAATGTCCTGCCTAAACCGACCATGCCGCACTTCAGTGTCATGGGCAGGGAGAAGAAAGCGCGGAGAAGCAGGTATTTGGCTCCTCCGTGGCCGCGGGCGGGGGCGGTAAAATATACCGACAGGATCTGCCGCATCAGCTCTTTCCTCAAGGCGGCAGGCAGCAGACGTGAGTCGGCGATGCGATAGGCATGGTAGAGGCTCATCTGCATGATGTCCGCCAACAGGTTGCGATAGAATGTCTCGGCAGTGAGGGGGCGGATGTAGTTGCTCTTCAACTGCTGTATCTCAACGTATTGGCGCGCTATGTTCTCCGTATATCCTCGCGAGGCGGAGAGGCCTGAGACGGATTCGGGGTTGCAGGTGTAGTGCAGCGTACAATGGGGAATGAGGTGGCAGGAACGGGCGTTCAGGATGACTTGGTAGGTGAACCAAGGGTCTTCGTTGTAGTGTCCGGGGCGGCAGCGTATGTTATGTTTTTTCAGGAAGTCGAGCCGGTACAGCTTATTCCACGAGGCCACAAACAGCTCTTTGCCTTCGCCGTAGCGGTAGCGCGCCACGGGATAGGTGCCGCCTTCTACGAGGGTGTCTTCGTAGCGGCAACCTTTGTAGGTATTTCCGTTCATGTCCATGCGCACAAACGAGGCGGCCACGAAGTCCACGGGATGGCTCCGCATTTGGTTGTAAAGAATTTCTATGCAGTCGGGCACAATCACGTCGTCGCAGTCCATCGTAAAGAGATACTCACCTTGCGCATGGTCCAGAATGGTGTTGCGGGCCACGGCTATCCCTTGATTGCACTGCTGGTCGATGATGCGCACGGCATGGCCGCGCGGATGCCCGTTCACCACACGGCGCACGATGTCCATGCTGTTGCCCTTGTCGTCCACAAAAAGGTATTCGATGTTCGGATAGGTTTGGTTCAGGGCAGACAGCAGGGTGCGCTCTATCAGGTCGGCGGCATTGTACACGGGTATTCCGAAGGATATCAAAGGGTGGTTGTTCTGCTCCATTTTTAGGGTGGTTACGTTTCTTGCTTATTATAATGATGGCGTTTTTTTTGAGGGGAAGAGATTATTTTTGTTGCATGAAGAGCCAATCTCTCACGGACTTCAGTTTATAGGCATAGTCGAAAGAGTACATGTGTCCGCCGCCCTTCCATGACCTTTTGTTTTCAGGCACCACTGTCTGCGGGGTGAATCGCACGAAGTTTATGGCAAAGCCTTCAGCTATGAGTTGCCGCACTTTTTCTTCCTGTTGCGCCTGCGGAAGTTGAGCCGAAAATTCCGTTTCGCCGTAAACCGCTCCGTTTTCGGAAAGCATTCGTCCCAGTTCTTTCATCCCTTTGTTCATTGTCTTGTTTTTTTCCTTTATGTAATTGTTTCGATAGCATGGATTTTCACGGTTTCGTAAGAATCTTGCGTGCCGTAAAGTTACGGCATTTCATACCTGTATCCAAATTTTATGGCCGGTTTTTGTGGTAAAATCAGCGTTTCCGGCGAGGGAAAAACGCTTTTCCTCCTTTTGCGCTCTTGCGCATCTGCAATCGGCTGTTTTCTTTTATACAAGAAAAGGGAATTTTGCTATCTTTGCGCCATTTTACTTAAAATTATGAATAAAAAGTAGACATCCGAATCGCATTCGACGAAAGAGAGATTCTTAATTATTCGTTCGAAACAGTTCACAGAGCGGAAACGCTCGCCGTGTTGGAAACCTTGAAGGAGACGCTGAACGCCTACATGGAGCAGCAGCCCGAAATCACCAAAGGTATGGCGAGCGCAATGGCGTCTATGAGGAAAGTGACCCGGAAGTACAAGCACACCCGCAAGCACTGAAAGAACGATGAGTGACAACAACGCACGCACGGCACATCCGCGCATCAGGCTGCCCTGCCCCCGCTTTATCCTTTCCGTTTTCTTGATAATTTATAGAGAGATTATTTTCGTTTTTCTTGACGGTTCGGGAGGGAATGGGTGTTCTTGACTTTTCAGACGCTGATTACGCAGATTTATTTTTTTGAGGGAAGAGAAAAATCTGTGTTATCCTGCGTCGTCAGCATCCTAAATCATAAAAAGAAAACCGGCTCCAATAAGGAGAATAAGTACGGTAGATTCTATTGCAGGAAACCTCGATTTATGTGACAAAAAGCATAGCATTGTTAATCGAAATAACGTGTAAAGCTCTTGCCGGCGCATCCGTCACCTCCTCCCCACCTCCGGCGAAGCGCTTCCATAACCCACTGACTAACAAGCCGTTTATAAAAACCGTCAAAAAAAATATCAATTTATCGATAATTTTATGAAAAACCGGGTTCGCGGCATTTTATCGGCCTCAGAACATGCTGTGAGGGCTATAAAATGCCGCGAACCCGGTTTTTGGTGCATTTGCATTTTGTCTTCGCAGGCCTTAACTTTGCAGCCACAACAGCATAACTCAGATACAAAACAAAAAATGGAAAGCTATAGTTGGTTTAAACATCGCTTCAACATGAGCCAAGACAGCAGGCTCTTCAAACTCATCGACGAAGAAGGAGCGCGCGGATATGGCAGCTACCTCTTCATCATCGAACAACTTTACAGCCAGAGTTCCGCCCGCCTTTTCCTCGGGCAACTGAAACTCATGCAGCAGAAAGGTTTCCCACAAGCCTATCTCGAAAAAATAGTCAGGAACTACGGCCTGTTCGTCATCGAAGGAGACATGTTCTCGTCGGCCATCGACTTCTACGAGCCGTGGCGGAAGGAGCAATCCGTGTCAAAGAAAAATACCACCGAAAAACGGAAAAGAACCGGGAGCCACGCCACGGAAACAAAAACGGAAAAGGCACAAACCATGCCCCGTGCCCGAAAAGCAACCTCCACCGCCACGGAAACAAAAACGGCAGCCAAAAAAACAACCGTCCCGGCGATGAACCGTGAAAAGCCGAAACCGACAGGCAACGGAGTCCCCGAAAACAGAAACAAGGCGACAGCCGAACCGGTAAACGGAGAAGCAACAGCCATCGTTTCTTCTTCGGGCGAAGCACCCGCCAACCCCGTGCCGACCCGGAGCCAACTCCAAGCCGGCTCCGAGTCGGCAAGCAGTCGGGCGACGTCCGAAAACACAGATAAACCGCAGTGCGACAGCAACTTAACACACATCAAAAGCCTCGCGCGCGTAAGAGAAGAAAAGAACAGAGAAGAGAAGAATAGAGAATATCTCCCCCATATATCCCCCTCATCGGTGGTGGAGGTGGAGGTGGAAAACAAAGCCATCCTGCCCTGGAAGCATTACCTCGACGAAATGCAAAACGACAGTTCGTGGCTCGAAGTGGTCTTCATGAAAAGCGGCTACGGCGACCTGCTGAGCCGCCACCTGAAGGAGGCCGTAAGGGTGTTCGAGCAGCACATCATCTACCTTGGGAAAGGCGGTGAACTGCTGAAACTCAGCGACGTGAAGCGCTACTTCGCCTACTTCACCATGGCAGGACGAAACACCTCGCAGGTCTTGCGGCAAACCCTGCTCAGGCTGGAAGCCACGCCCGGCGTAGCGGCCGCCATCCCTCCCGACCCCTACCGCTACGAGCAGCGCATCGACGGGAAACGCACCTATCTGGGCTGCCTCATACCGGCGAACGCTCCACCGCGCCCCTCGGCCACGGCCTACTGGGACGAGACCACGGCGACATGGAACACCTGACCGCACCTCATGTGCCCCGCAAACTGAGGGCGCAACAAGCATGAAGTGCCGCCTTGCAGGCCTCAAAGTGGCGTCCTGCAAGCAGTAAGGTGCAGCCTTGCAGAGAACAAAATGCGGGCTTGCGGACAACCAAGTGCGGGCATGCAGGCCGCCAAATGCGGGCTTGCAGACGACGCCCCTCCCCCCCGGAGTCCGCCCCGCACACCTACGAACCAAATCTTTTTTTTGTAAAAATAAAACGAAATTATTATGAGAAACTATCACAAGTATGGAATCGACACCCGCGGCCGCAACAGCGGCAAAGTGAAAACCGTCTGCCCGCAATGCAACGACACGCGCAGGCACAAAGGAGACAAATCGCTCTCCGTGAACTTAGACCTCGGACTGTGCAAATGCCACCACTGCGGCTGGAGCTTCTACGTGCCCGACGAAGCCGAAGAGCGCGCCCGCCGCGAGCACAGCCTCCGGTTGCAGCAACGCACGCAAGCCGCCCGCCCGCCGCAACACTTCCGCCGCCCCGTGTTCGACCCCTCGAAGATGCAGCTCAGCGAACGGCTGGAACGCTACTGGACCGAGACACGCTGCCTGCCCCAGAGCCTGCTGGCCGAACTGCGCATCACCGAAGAGCGACGGCGCATGCCAGCCGACAACCGCGAGGAGAACTGCATCTGCTTCAACTACTTCGAGAACGGCACGCTGGTCAACACCAAGTACCGCAGCGCGCAGAAGCACTTCATGATGGTGAGCGGCGCCGAGCTTATCCCCTACAACATCGACGGCATACTGGGCACCCCGCAGTGCATCATCACCGAGGGCGAGTTCGACGCCGCCTCGTGCATGGCCGCCGGACGCAGGGACGTCATCTCCGTGCCATCGGGCGCCAACGCCAACCTGACGTGGCTCGACCGCTTCATCGACACCCACTTCGAGGACAAGCAGAGCATCTGCATCGCCGTGGACGAAGACGCCGCCGGAATGCTGCTGCGCCAAGAACTCATCCGCCGGCTCGGTGCCGAACGCTGCCGCACGGTGCACTTCGGCCCCGGCTGCAAGGACGCCAACGAACACCTCGTGAAGTACGGCGCCGAGAGCCTGCGCATCTGCCTCGAACAAGCCGAAGAAGTGCCTCTGGAGGGCATCTTCACCGCGCAAGAGTGCCACGACGACCTCCGCACCCTCTACGAAAACGGCCTGCAACAAGGCGCCGACACGGGCTGGGACAACCTCGACCGCAACTGCACCTTCGAGCCGGGACGCCTCATGATCGTCACCGGACGCCCCGGCGACGGCAAGTCGGAGTTCATCGACGAGCTGGCCCTGCGCCTCTGCCTGCGCCACGAGTGGAAAGTGGCCTACTTCAGCCCCGAAAACATGCCCATCGTCTACCACCAGTCCAAACTGATAGAAAAGCTCACGGGCAAGCGCTTCCACATCGACGGAGGCCTCACCGAAGCCCTCTTCGACCACGCCGAACGCTGGCTGACGGACAACATCGTGCACATCCTGCCCGGCGACGAAAGCTACACCATCGACCACGTGCTGGAAAAAGCCCGTCAGGTGGTGCGCCGCAGGGGTGTGCGCATCGTCGTCATCGACCCCATGAACCGCCTCGAAACACCTCCCGCCTCCACGGGCGACTCCGAGCTGCTCAACATCCGCTCCACGCTGCGCAAGATAGGGCGGTTTGCCACGCAAAACAAATGCCTCGTCATCCTCGTGGTGCACCCCCGCAAGGTGAACCGCACCGACAACGGCCAACTGCGCCGCGTGGAGATGAACGACATCAACGGCTCGGCCGACTTCGGCAACATGGCCGACTACTGCCTGGCCGTAGACCGCAACGACGACAAGCAGATGGTCACCGTCTACGTCGACAAGGTGCGCTTCAAGCATCTGGGCAGGGCACACACCTCGGCCTCCTTCGTCTACAACCTGCTGAACGGCCGCTACTGGCCCTGCGAGGAAGACATCGTCCGCACCCCCGACGGCGACCGTCCGGGCCCCGTGAACACACGCTTCGACAACGAAAATTGGCTGAAAAATATTGCCGAAAACGGTAGGTTATTCAATGAATAATCACTACATTTGTATCAATAATAAATACAAAATAAGACAACAGACATGCAAACCGGAAAAACCGCAGAACTACTGTCCGAGTCCCCCTTCCCGATACACAGCTACGGGAAGGGCGAACTCGCCTCGCTCTACCTCCCCAACGTGTGCCAGCAGACGGCCGTCAACCGCTTCAACAAGTGGATACGCACCTCTCCCGGACTGGAACAACGCCTCATGGCCACCGGCTTGCGCCCCACAAGCAGGCACTACACCCCGGCACAAGTGAAGCTCATCGTCGACGCGCTGGGCGAACCGTGAAGAGAGGCAAGGAGACCCTAAAGTTTACCACAGAGCTCCCAAATGCCGATAGAAACAGCGATATTCCGAACACTAAAAGAACTTACTCTTCCTTTTCTGTTCAAATATCAGCCACCCACATGATATGTGTAGTGGTTAGATGCAACCATATCCTCCCTTATCCTCTCCTAACCTCCGCCAACCTCTTCGAACCTCCGTCCCTCCCCAAGCGGCTTCCTATCTTTGCACCAACGAAACGAAGCGGACAGATTCGCTGCAGAGACATCTCCCCCGCCCCGCCGTTTCGCACAGAGAAACCATTTATAACAAAACATTTAAGAAAACACTCAATTATCATGTCAACAGCATTAGTAGTACGCAGCATGCGTCGCAAAAAAATCGGAGATGCCCGGTCGCCCATGGTCTACACCCTGAAACGCAAGCCCAAAGATGCTAAAATCTTCAACCTCAGCCGTCTGGCACAAGACATCGAAGCCCTCGGCGGCATGTCGGCCGAAGACGTGGAGCACGTGGGCAAAGCCATCATCCGCCAAATGCGCCAAACCCTGACCGACGGCAACAGTGTCCAGCTGGACGGCTTCGGCATCTTCCACACCACCTTCAGATGCCGTACCAGCGAAGCGGCCAAAGATTGCACGGTGAAAAACATTGAGCGCGTCAACATCCGCTTCCGCGTGGCCAACGCTTTCCGCCTGGTAAACGACAGCAATGCCACCACCAAAGGCGCACCCAACAACATCGTCTTCGAACTCGTGTCCGAAGAGCCCTCCAAACCCTCCGGCAACAACCCGTCCGCCGGCAGCGGAACCTCCGGTAATTCCGGCGAGACTTCCGGCGGCTCCGCTTCGGAAGGAGGCCAGAACGAAAACCCGTTAGGATGATGAAGAGCGACGAACGATTGGCGGTCAGTGCCCGGCAAGCCACTGACCGCCAATCACTAACCACTAACCACAAACTAATTCTCTAAAAACCATGAAACAAAAATCTACTACTTGGGACAATGTGTTGAAACTGATCATTGCTTTGGCCTCCGCCTTGCTGGGTGCCTTCAGCACACACGCCATGACAGGCTCAAATTTGTAACGGCGATGAGACGCATTGATTTGATCGTGATACATTGCAGCGCCACGTGCGAGGACCGTCCCTTTACCGAGCAAGCTCTGGAGGCGGCACATCGTCGACGCGGATTTGACGGCACAGGCTATCACTTCTACATCCGTCGCGACGGCCGCATCCTTACCACACGCCCGGTCGAGAGGGTCGGCATCCACGCCCGTGGGCACAATGCCCACTCCATCGGCGTGTGCTATGAAGGCGGTCTGGACCACTACGGCAACCCCAAAGACACGCGAACCGAATGGCAACGCCACTCGCTACGCGTCCTCGTCAGGGTGCTGCTGTCCGACTATCCGGGTGCAAAAGTCGTAGGACACCGCGACCTCAGCCCCGACCTGAACCACAACGGCGAAATCGAACCGATGGAATGGACCAAGCAATGCCCTTGCTTCGAGGTGAAGAAAGAAAGATGGTGAAACACAAACAAAAAACGCAGACCACGTCAGCTCTTTTACGCACTGGCGTCGGTCTGCGTCCTGCATTTCACAGAGTACTGTTTCCTACCCTTTCTTTTGTTTATCTACCAAGTTATGCTCCATGTCTTCATACTTCTTGGCTGCAAAGAAAAAGCCCTTGCCCTTGCTTAAGATCTGTTTTACCCGCACCCAGAAACGTTTCCACAACATTCCCTCTCCAATAGTGCCGTAACCTGTGACGGCACGTGCTTTGCTGCCATACAAAAAGGCTATCTTGCCGTATTTGCGCAGGCCGAAAGCCAGCGTCCCGTCTTCACCACGAATAATATCCACCCGGATGCCTACCTTACGGGCTTCCTCGGTCCGATAGGAGAAAACCAACCCGCGGACACTTAATTCCGGACGCTTGATAGCTTGCAAACGGAGGTATAAATTACGGAGCGCCTCATACAGCACCATGTCCAACCTCGAATAGTGCTCGCTGGGGATGTAACCCCAATTGGCACTCACCGCCACAACCTTTGGCGAGCGCTCCATCAAATCGATCACCGTATCAACATAACGGGGAGGGTAAAGCGTGTCTGCGTCTATATTTATATGATACTTGCCCTTGGCATGAGACAGGCCGCACAAACGTGCATGGCCGCAACTGTGCTGAAACTCGGTATAGAAGGGAATGCCCGAAGCCTTGAATATCTCAGCCGTTCTGTCTTTCGAGTCATTGTTCACTCCTATAATTTCTATCGGATATTTGGTCTTCAGGTCGCTCAAAGCCCATAGGCATGCCAATAAGTGTTTCTCTTCATTATAAGCTATAACGGAAACCGTGACCAAAGGAGCCTCGCTCTGCAACTTCTGCAGGTTGCCTCTAACCTCGGAAACGATTCCTCTGAAAGCCTCTTCATCGTAGCTTTTTTCATAGACTTGCATGTATTTCTCATACCACCTCATAGCCGTTTTCTCCTTTCTTCCAATAATGATTCGAACAAATCAATCCACTGTTTCCCTATACTGTCTATATCATATTTTTCTGCTTTCACACGGGCGTTTTTACCCATTTCCATCCGAAGCCCCTCATCTTCTATCAACCTGCTCATCGCTTCTGCCAGCCCGTCGATATCGCCCTCGGGCACCAACAGTCCGTCCACCTCCTCGGATATCACATCGCGCGGGCCGCAATGACAAGCATATGCCACCACCGGCAAGCCGCATGCCATTGCTTCCATCATCACAAGGGATACTCCCTCGAACCGGGAACTCAACACGAAAATAGAACTTTCCTGATATTTCGTAATGATATCAGATACCGGTTTTTCCAGTATGCAATGCTCGGACAACCCCAACTTCTCTATCTGATGTTGCAACTGGTTTCGCAGGCGACCGTCCCCATAAATCTTCAGCACCCAGTCAGGATGCCTGTCTATCACCTGTCGCCAAGCCGGAATAAGCCGGTCGAAACCTTTTTGCTCAACATATCGCCCTACGGCTATCACTTGCTTGTTACGGCAATCCGACACCCGGTCAGGGAAAAACGAAGCCGGATTCGGTATCACCATCACATTGTCCAGCTCCGTCCAATATGCGAGGTCCTCATAGGTCAACACGACGAATTTAGAAAGTTTACGCAATTCGCGTACCAGATTGCCCATCCAACGCCGCTGTATATAAGAGTTTAGCACCGAAGGCAGCCACCGTGCATTGAAATACCTGTAATGCAAACGGTCGAAATGGATCTCACCTATTTTGATGCTGCCGTCTTTCATCCTATCAATAATATTTATGTCGCGGCGCAACAAGGAGATGGTGATGTCCGGTTGGATATGAGACAAACAAACACTCAGCCTTTCTTTCAGTTTATACATTCTCTGCCGGTAAAGCCATAAGCGGCAAAGAAGAAAATGCTTGTAAGGCTCCTCAAAATCAATGTTGAGCTGGTGCACTTTCACTGATTCGTCCAACGGGAAATATGGTTTCTTATCTCCCCCGTCGGTGATGATGATATGTATCTCATGTCCCTGACGAGCCAAATAATTAGCCTTCATGGTAAGCACCCGCTCCATCCCGCTGGGATAATAAAGCGCAGGTATACAATATGCTATCTTCATCTTCATAATCCTCTTTTTTTAGGTGGGACTATCAGTTTCTTTCATTACGATCTCCTTTCAGAAAGGATATCAGAAGCTTAAATTCTTGGAGTTTCAACAAATGAGCGGAAAGAAGATAAAAACCTAATCCGGCTCCTACACCGACAAGCAACTTGCATGCGGCGGAATCTATAATGAATGTGACTCCATACACAAACCCTCCCATCACGAAGGACAAAATGAGCGAAGGGGCCAATATCCTGAACTGTTCCTTATAGCCCACTGAAGTCAGCCTGCGCGAATAAGCTATAATAACCGACAAGTCGACGAAGGAATAAACCAGCATACCCCAACAAACAATTTCAATGCTGAATTGCAAAGTAAACAATAATATGAGTACTGCCAAGATTTTTTTTATAATTTCTGCTTGCAGATGATGATCGCTCCGCCCCTTGGCATCCAACACCGAGACATTGGCCTGCATCATCGGAAGCCACATCATCGACAGGCAGATAATCCGGAATAACGGCGCCGCAGGCAGCCACTTCTCCTTTAAGAGCAGCAGTATCATCGGTTCTGCCAAAACGGCAAAACCAATCATCAACGGGAATAACACAAATCCGGATATCCGCAAATAACTGACAAACAGCTGATTGAACTTCTCACGCTCATCCTGATAGCGGCACTGGATGGGATAAAGCACCTTATGCACAATGTTGCCAAAGTTCTGCACAGGAAACTGTCCCAACGTGTACGACCGGTTAAAATAGCCAAGCGTAGAGGCATCGAACGCCTTACCCACTACCAACGAATACATGTGGGTATACAGCGAATGAAGCAGGCTTGAGAAAAGCAGCTTGGAGCCGAATGAAAAAAGCTCACGGAACGATGCCCATGAAAAACTCCTCTTAGGCACCCAACGGGTAAACAGCCACAAGGCCATGCCCCAAAACAGATTGCCCGATAGCAACTGAAAGACCAAGGTCCAAGCACCATAGCCATGATAGGCCATCCAAATGCCCAAAGAACCGCCAACAACAACGCCTATCAATGACGCAATAGCCAGCTTTTTAAAATCAAGCGCAATAGTGAGACGGGTCATTTGAACCACCCCCAACGAATTGGTAATCAATACAAGAGCCAAGATGCGAACAAGGTTTATCAATTCCGGCCGGTTATAAAATCCGGCAATCCACGGAGCGGAAGCAAAAAGCAAGCCGTACATTAATATCGAAACTACGATATTGAAATAGAACATTGTGCTGTAATCCGCTTCTGTCCGGTTTCTTTTCTGAATCAAGGCATTGCTGAATCCGCTATCGACAACGGTTTGTGTAATTGCCATAAAAATGCCCAGCATGGCCACAAGCCCATAATCATCAGGTGACAATATACGGGCTATGATGATGGTAAGAATGAATTGAATGCCCTGAGATGAGAATCGTTCAATTGCATTCCAGATCAAACCTTTGGCAGCCAAGTTTTTTACGGACATCTGTTTCCTCTAAAGATTAATCTATTGACATCAATCAAATTTCACCTCTTTCTTTTCTATAAACTCTTCCCACCACGTGACAAGCGTCAGCAGATTGAAATATTGCAATGCCTTGTTTTGACGATGCCAGAACCAACTGTTTTCCTGTCCGGCCTCGCGGTCGTAGCCTGTAAGGAACTTCTCCACGGTGTCTTGACGAAGGTATTCGCAGTATATGCCGGAAGATAGGATGAACTCCTTGAAACGGGCACGCAGCGCATCGTTGCGGAAGAACAAAGGCATGGGAGCAAAACCGCCTTGCTTCTTGCGCGAAGTGATGGCTTCGGGCAACAAGGGTTTGTAGTGATGCTTCAGCAGAAACTTAGACGTGCAACGCCCTCGCGCAATATCCAACACACTGTCGCCCTTACACTTCAATCCTACCGGCAACTCTTGCAAGAAACGGTAAAGTTCCAAGTCCATAAAAGGAAACGTCAGGTTATTATTGAACATACGGGCCATGCGGGAAGCCTTGAAGAGGATGATGCGGTTGATGACAATCTCCAGATCGGAGATTCTGGCATGTTGCGTGTACAGATGCTCGAAACTGCGGATGTCCGACCGGGGAGGTACTGCCGGATGGAAATCTGTGGGACATTGCATAAAAGCACGCAATGCCGAATCGGAGAAGCCGAAACGCTCGCCCTCCAACACATGCAGTATCTTGTCCATGTGGAAACGAATGCGCGAAAGCTTGTCTCCCGTATCGAAAGAGTCACGGTCGAGCAAACGTCCCATTCCTTTCATCAATGGAAGCATACCTGTACGTGCGGCAAGATAGTGCAATGCCACTTCGCGACCCGAAGTGCCGAAATATTGGTCGCTGCCGTCGCCACCCAGAACGACGTCGGGCTTGTCATCGCCTATCATGCGCATGGCGCAATAGTTCACCATCAGCCCGCCTTCAACAAAAGGCTCGCCCAAGAAACGGACAATATCGGGCAAGGCAGTGATTTCCGTGCCGTCAATCTCGTACTCGTGGTGCCGGGTGCCAAAGGTTTCGGACATCAGGCGAGCCATGGGCAACTCCGTCCACGTGTCGCCTTTGAAGCCTACCGAATAGGAGTCGATCTGCCCGTCATAAAAACTGCGCAGGGCGGCAAGGTTGGCCCCCGAATCGTAGCCCCCGCTTAAAAGGATGCCCACCCGGCGGCTGTCTCCGATGCGGCGTTTGATGGCCTCTACATGCAATTCGCCATAGCGTCTGGAGAGGGATTCCAAATCCGGATTCCTGTCCGTAACAACCCGGTAACCATCGGGAGAGACAGACTTCGCCATCAGCTTGCCGACCTTTTCTTTCGTTTCTTCATACACAGAAGGGAAACTTTTCTTCAGCATCTCCAAAGTGGGAAGAGAAGAGTTTATGCCCTGGTCGTGTTTAGCCGGCACTATAAAAGATCTTATAACTCCGGCCTCTGTCATCATGCAGACTTTCTCGCCGGCAGCCAAAGAGTATATCCCATGCCAACAACTTTCTCCATGCCCCAAAATGCCCCGCTGAAGAAAACCAATCAAAGCGGATTCATTATAGCATAAGTATTCCCCGGTTTTCATTCTCCAACGCTTTTTCAATTCCTGCCAGGAAGAGGAAAAGTCTCCATCAGCCATACAATATATAGGATAATGTGTGCCATGACGGTCGCGCACCACTCCGCATTCGTTTTCGGAGTAGTAGACGATGGTAAACGAACCGTCTAAAAGAGAAAAGCCAAATGCCGGATCGCGCAAATAAACATCGGCGGCAAGCTTGGCATTGGTGTCGTCGGGGGTTGCCTGAAGCATATCCCGATTATGCAGCGTGCCATAGAAGTAAACTTTCAGATTATAACTCTCAAAGGAAGATTCCGGCTCTTCGCCCTCTACGAGGGCTGTGCGCCAATTTTCTAAAGTAATTTTTCCGTATATCATGATTCTCAATATACAAATTCGGTCTCTATTTCCCCGTCATGCCATGCTTGGTATGGATAAAATTTTTGTTGGCCCCACGTAGTTTGAAGAGATTGCCCGCCATCAACCAAAAGGTGTGGGGTAGTTTCTGAAGAGCCATGGCCAAACGACTGGTACACAGCCTGCGGGGAACGGCCAGCATCAATGCCACAAACAGCAACGTCAACAGCAGCCACCACTTCATCCCCCATTGCCAGCAGAAAAAGGTGACAAGTAGGGACAAAAGAAATGTGAAGCCCAACAACAATAAGCGGGGGATGGAAAGCTGTTGGAAGAATTTATCGCAAAAGTCCCAGTTACGGTCGATGATGGCCCTGCCCAGATGACCGGAAAATTTCCGACAATAATACCATTGGGCCGAAAGCCAACGGCGACGCTGGCGGGAAAAGTCGTCAACGTTCTGAATCTTTTCGTCGAACACAAACGTATCGGGCAAATAGTGAAAACGCTTGCCACCATAGAGCAAAGTCAGCTCCAGTTCACGGTCAAAGCCACCCACCGCCTTAATTCGGGTCATGGTGTCGCAAAATAAGTCGTAACGGAAAGCCATGCCCGACCCTATCAGAGCAGCCGATAGCCCCAAATTGACGTGTCCGAGACGGAAGATGGAGTTATTTATCTCTTCACTGATAGCATCCAAAAAAGCCATGTCGCTATTCAAGTTCTTGGCGACACGGTGGGTCTGCACCACTTCCACACCCGGTTGGGCGAAAAAGTCGTTGATGTCGCTCAAATAGTTGTAAGGGATTACATTGTCGGCATCGAGCACAAGGGCAATGTCATATTCATTGCCAATGGCAGCCATACCGGCATTCAAGGCCTTGGACTTGGTGCTATGCTCGAAATTGACTTCAACCAAACGAATGGGCATCGAAGCGAGAGAGGCATTGGTTTCGGGCTGCATGCGGTCGGAAATAACCACGATATCGTAACTCTCAAGGGGATAGTCTTGCTCCAGACAGGAATGAACACAATCGTGTATCACAGCGTCTTCGCGATAAGCGGGAATGAGGATGGCAAAACGTTTCCGTAGCGATGCTTTGGAAGATAAAGGAAGGGGGCGACGGCAAGAAGCCACGCTGTAGACTAATAAATACAATATGTTTATTCCAAAAACTATGTATAGAAGCCAATCTATTGTATGCAGAATGTGAGCCAATTTATATACTTGTTAAACTTTTTAGAGGAGATTAAGGCTCCTTGCCCATATATCAAGAAACAAATATAGGGAAAAGAACGTAAATACTACTCAAACAATCAAAAAAAAACTTCATCTATATAATAAAAAAACGAGAAAATTCTCACGAATCCCTCGCCACTGTAAGAAAAGCCTTTAAGGCTTTTCTTTTTTAATTGCATCAAAAAAATTTGTTACCTAAAATCAATCTTTCTTTCTACCTAAAAAACAAACTAATCAACCTATTAAAAAACAAAAGTCACTATCTTTTTACCTTAACTAATCAACCTATTACAAAACCGAAAATCGTTTGTCACAAACTTAAAAGCATTCCTTATGAAAGGAAAATATCTACAAATCTTTTTACCTATTACAAAAACTTATCTTATTCTAAAAAGCCTATCCGTTTTTTCTTATCAGCACCTCTCTTTGGAGCATTGAATGCCGAATGAAACCTCAACAGGCTTTTTCTTCAAATCCAAATACAGTTTCTCAACTGCATTGCAAAGGTAAGATTATTTTTCGTGCGTAAAAACAACAAGTGTATTTTTCGCCCTTTTTATAACATTGTTTCACGCATGAGACGTACAGTTTACACTTATAAACATTTTCTGCTTAAATAATACTTCCTCCCCCCCAAAAAAAAGACGAACCATCGAAACGCCGAAGCACCTCGATGGTTGTCTCCTTTAAACACCTTTAAACAAAATGATTTCTCATCTAATCCCGAAGATTTCGCATTTCCGGATTATTTTCTTGCTTCCGCAATATATCCCAACGCTTCCTTGCATTTGTCTGTGATGTAGGCCCAGTCTTCGGCAGCCACCTTATCGTTCGGGAAGAGTTTAGAGCCCATACCTACACAGAACACGCCGGCCTTCACCCATGAAGTGAGGTTTTCCTGTGTGGGCTCTACACCGCCGGTCACCATCAGTTTGCTCCACGGCATCGGGGCCAGCAGCCCTTTCACCAGTTTGGCGCCGAGCACATCGCCGGGAAAGACCTTGCAAAGGTCGCAGCCCGCTTCTTGAGCAAAACCCACTTCGGATACGCTGCCGCATCCCGGAGTGTAGGCCACCAGACGACGGTTGCAAACCTTGGCTATCTCCGGATTAAACAACGGGCCTACAACGAAGCATGCTCCTAACTGCAAATACAAGGCTGCCGTTGCCGGATCGACAATGGAACCTACCCCCATGGCTATTTCGGGACACTCTTTTGCCGCGAACTTCACAACTTCTGCAAAGACTTCGTGAGCAAAATCGCCGCGATTGGTGAACTCGAAAGCACGAACGCCGCCATCGTAGCAAGCCTTCACCACTTTCTTTGCAACTTCCGCTTCTTTATGATAGAAAACGGGTACCATTCCGGTAGAGCCGATTTTATTCAACACTGCTATTTTATCAAATTTTGCCATCTTACTTTATTTACTATTTGACGAATTTACAACTTTCTATATTTTAAATGTTCGGGGTATGCGTTCTTCAAACTTTTTACTGTGTGCTTGATTTCCGAGTGACGATTTTCCTGGCAATCAAACAGCAAACCGTCTGACTACCGGCGTTTTATCTCTGCACGCGCCCGCTTGCATCGCCACCGGCCAACGCCTCTACCTCCTCTACGGAAACAAGGTTGAAGTCTCCGTTGATGGTATGCTTCAAGGCCGAAGCGGCCACAGCGAATTCGAGGGCCTCACCCTGATTGGACTTCGTCAGCAGCCCGTGGATGATTCCGCCGGAGAAAGAGTCGCCGCCGCCCACACGGTCGATAATGGGGTCGATATCATACCGTTTCGATTCATAGAATTCTTCGCCATTATATATCATTGCTTTCCAACCGTTGTGTGTGGCCGAGAACGACTCACGCAAGGTGGAGATGACATACTTGAAACCAAACTCCTTGGCCATCGCCTTGAAGATGCCTTTATAGCCTTCGGCGTCCGTCTTTCCACCCTCTACATCGGCATCGGGCTTGAAACCGAGGCAGAGTTCGGCATCTTCTTCATTGCCGATACAAACGTCTACATATCGCATCAGGGGTCTCATGATGGATTGCGCCTTTTCTTTCGTCCAGAGTTTTTTGCGGAAATTGAGGTCGACAGAAACCGTGACACCGTGACGCTTGGCGGCTTCGCAAGCCAAACGGGTCAGTTCGGCAGCTTTGTCGGAAATGGCGGGTGTGATGCCCGACCAGTGAAACCAGTCGGCGCCTTCCATGATGGCGTCGAAATCAAAATCCGTCGCCTCGGCTTCGGCAATGGCAGAGTGGGCACGGTCGTATATCACCTTGCTGGGACGCATGGAAGCTCCGGTTTCAAGATAATAGATGCCCACACGGTCGCCGCCGCGTGCAATGAAGTCCGTCTTTACGCCATACTTGCGCAACGCATTCACGGCCGACTGACCGATTTCATGTTTCGGCAACTTGGTTACAAAATAAGCGTCATGTCCGTAGTTGGCACAGCTGACAGCCACATTGGCCTCACCTCCGCCATATACCACATCAAAAGAATCGGACTGCACGAAACGGGTGTTGCCCGGAGTAGACAGTCTCAACATGATTTCACCCAATGTAACAACTTTCTTTCCCATAATCTTTTTATGTTTTTATTTTAATATGAATTTATTTTATTTCCTTTCAAATTATCATTCCAAAGCCATATAATGCCTTAAACTACTGTAAACATGAAGAATAAACTAAAAGCAAGACTTAGCGCACACGCCTTTCGTGTGCGAGCACAAAGATACAACAATTTTTGAAATACAAAAAATTATCATATATTTGTCTCCAAAATATCAAAATTATTATTGTGTGCGGACACAAATACCAAACCATCAAACAGAAAAGAAGAAACAGATGGAAAGAATCAGAATAAAAGATATAGCCAAACTGGCGGACGTATCGGTGGGAACCGTAGACCGTGTGATTCACGGGCGTAGCGGCGTTTCCGAAGCCAGCCGCAAACGGGTGGAGGAAATATTGAAGCAACTGGATTATCAACCCAACATGTATGCCAGCGCATTGGCGTCGAACAAGAAGTATGCCTTCGCCTGCCTGCTGCCACAGCACGAAAAAGGAGAGTACTGGACGGATGTGGAAACCGGAATATACAATGCGGTGGAGACTTATTCGGACTTCAACGTTGCCGTGCAGATATCCTACTACGACCCGTATGACTATCATTCGTTTGCAGAAGCATCGGGACGAATTTTGGAACAGAAACCGGATGGTGTGATGTTTGCCCCCACCATTCCGCAATATACAAAGCCCTTCACCGAGGATTTGAACCTGCAAGGTATACCTTATATATATATAGACTCCAATATCAAGGAAGAGCCAGCCCTCTCTTTCTTCGGGCAAGACTCGCACCAAAGCGGCTATTTCGCAGCCCGCATGCTGATGCTATTGGCCGGCGAAGATGCGGGGGAGGTGGTCATTTTCCGCAAGATCAACGAGGGTATCGTGGGGTCTAACCAGCAGGAACGCCGCGAGATAGGATTCAGAGAGTACATGCAGAAACATCATCCCGCCTGCCGCATCCGGGAGCTGGACCTGCACGCCAAACGCGACAGCGAGGATACGCAGATGCTGGACGAGTTTTTCGTGAAGCATCCCACCGTGAAGAACGGAATCACTTTCAACTCCAAAGCCTACATCATCGGCGAATATCTGCTGAAGAAACACAAGCAGGACTTCAACCTCATGGGTTATGACTTGCTGCAACGCAATGTAGACTGCCTGAAGCAGGGAAGCATCTTCTTCCTCATTGCACAGCAGCCCACGCTGCAAGGGTTCGACGGCATCAGGGCGCTGTGCGAGCATCTCATCCTGAAAAAAGAAATAGCAAGAGAGCACTTCATGCCCATCGACCTGCTGACCAAAGAGAATATCGAATTTTACTATAATAAATAAACCGCATTTACAAACCGACAACGTACGATTCGGCCGCACGAATAAAAAACGGATGCACAGCACACAGACAAACGGCACGTTGTAAGTGGTGAAACGTAAAAAAAGAAAATGACTGACATGTTGGAAACAAAGTACTTGAAAATCAACCCGGCCGACAATGTGGCGGTAGCCATCTCTGCCCTGTCGTCAGGCGAAGCAATCACCGTGGACGGTATGACAATCGCACTGAACGAAGACGTTCCTGCCGGACACAAATTTGCATTGAAAGATTTTGCAGCAGGCGAAGACATCATCAAATACGGCTATCCCATAGGACATGCGACGAAAGCGCAAAGAAAGGGCGACTGGATGAACGAGCACAACATCAAGACCAATCTCGCCGGACTGCTGGAATATAGCTACCGACCCGTAAATGCGGATTTGGACATCCCGAAGAAGCACCTGACTTTCAAAGGCTACCGACGCAAGAACGGCGATGTGGGCGTGCGAAACGAGCTATGGATTATCCCCACGGTGGGTTGCGTAAACGGCATCATCAACCGACTTGCCGAAGACTTGCGCCGCGAAACGGGTGGCAAAGGAGTGGACGCAATCATGGCCTATCCGCACAACTACGGCTGTTCGCAGTTGGGCGAAGACCACGAAAACACCAAGAAAATCCTGCGCGACATGGTGTTGCACCCCAATGCGGGAGCCGTGCTCGTGGTGGGGTTAGGATGCGAGAACAACCAGCCGGACGTGTTCCGCGAGTTTTTGGGAGATTTTGACCCGGAGCGCGTAAAATTCATGGTGACCCAAAAAGTGGGCGACGAGTACGAGGAAGGCATGAAGCTGCTGCGCGAACTCTATGCCAAAGCCTGTCGGGACCAACGCGAAGACATCCCGTTGAGCGAGCTGCGGGTGGGTTTGAAGTGCGGCGGGTCGGACGGGTTCTCCGGCATCACGGCCAATCCGCTACTGGGCATGTTCTCCGATTTTCTGGTGGCTCAAGGCGGTACAAGCGTGCTGACGGAAGTACCCGAAATGTTCGGCGCGGAAACCATACTGATGAATCGCTGCCGCACCAAAGAATTATTTGAAGAGACCGTGAAGCTTATCAACGACTTCAAGGAATATTTCCTATCGCACGGCGAACCGGTAGGCGAAAACCCTTCGCCGGGCAATAAGGCGGGAGGCATCTCCACGCTGGAGGACAAAGCGCTGGGATGCACGCAGAAATGCGGAAAAAGCTACGTGGAAGGAGTGCTTCCGTACGGCGAACGCTTAAAGGTCAGAGGGTTGAACCTGCTGTCCGCTCCGGGCAACGATTTGGTGGCCGCCACCGCCCTCGCCTCGTGCGGTTGCCACATGGTGCTGTTCACCACCGGACGAGGCACACCGTTCGGAACCTACGTGCCCACCATGAAGATTTCCACCAACTCCACACTGGCAAAGAACAAGCCGGGATGGATCGATTTCAACGCCGGAGTAATCGTCGAAAACGAGCCGATGGAGAAAACCTGCGAACGCTTCATCGACTACATCATCCGGGTGGCAAGCGGCGAATTCGTGAACAACGAAAAGAACGGGTACAAGGAAATAGCCATTTTCAAGACGGGTGTGACGTTGTAAAAATACTCCGGAAAACAGCCCGAAGAAAAAAAACGGAGGCATACCTTTGCAAATCAAAAGAAAAAGCGTACCTTTGCGCCGCTATTACGAGATAGTAGCATAATTCAAATCATTAACCAAAACATTATTAATTAAATGGCAACAAAAATCAGATTGCAAAGACATGGACGCAAAAGCTACGCTTTCTACTCCATCGTGATTGCAGATGTAAGAGCACCACGTGATGGTAAATTTATTGAAAAGATTGGTACTTATAATCCTAACACCAATCCTGCCACAGTAGATTTGAAATTCGACCGCGCACTCGACTGGGTGCTGAAAGGTGCACAACCCACCGACACCGTTCGCAACATCCTGTCCCGTGAAGGCGTCTACATGAAGAAACACCTCCTTGGCGGTGTGGCTAAAGGCGCATTCGGCGAAGCCGAAGCCGAAGCCAAATTCGAAGCTTGGAAGAACAACAAACAAAGCGGTCTGGCTGCCCTGAAAGCAAAAGAAGACGAAGCCAAGAAAGCTGATGCAAAAGCCCGTCTGGCAGCCGAGAAGAAAATAAACGAAGAAAAAGCCAAAGCATTGGCCGAAAAGAAAGCTGCCGAAGAAGCTGCCAAAGCCGCAGCCGAAGCACCCGCAGAAGAGGCTCCCGCAGCCGAAGAAGCCCCTGCTGAAGAAACTGCTGCTGAATAATAAGCAAAAGTTTATTCTAAAATAGGATTAAAACGATAAAATCCTCTCCGGTTCATGTCGGAGAGGATTTTTATTTATTATCTTTGTCGCTATATTATTTTTCAAAAAAAGAATAGCATGAAAAAGTTTACTTATCTACTGGCTGCTGCCGCTGTGTTTGCAGCTTGTAACGGCGAAAACAAAGGTTACACCGTAACCGGAACCGTAGATGGTGCAGCCGACGGCGACACCGTGTATCTGGGAAGTGTGGAAGGACGCCAATTCGTGAAACTGGATTCTACCACCATCAAAGGCGGAACGTTTACCTTCAAAGGTAAGCAAGACACTGCCGTAAACCGCTACATCTCTTATAAGGCAGAAGGCAAAGAAGGAGCAACCATCGACTTCTTCCTCGAAAACGGCAAAATCAGCATCAAGCTGTCCGAAGGAAACAACTCGGCCACGGGTACGGTAAACAACGACACCTATCAGGAAATCAGGACGCAAGTCAACGGGCTGAGCAAACAGATGATGACCATCTACGAATCCATGTCGGACACCACCCTGACCGATGAACAGCGCGAAGCCAACAACAAGGAGATGGAAAGCTTGGAGGAGAAGATGATAGAAGCCATCAAAGCCGGAATCAACAAGAATATCGCCAACCCCGTAGGCGTGCAGATGCTCAAGCAGAACTATTACTATATGAGCGTGGAAGAGCTTGACCCGCTTATGCCGCAGATTCCCGCCGCTTTCGACAACGACGAAACCATCATCAAAATCAAGAATAACGTAAAGAAAATGAAAGCCACGGCCGTAGGCCAGAAGTTTACGGACTTCGAAATGCAGACTCCGGAAGGCAAAACCGTGAAGCTGTCCGACTACGTGGGCAAAGGCAAAGTAGTGCTCGTTGATTTCTGGGCAAGCTGGTGCGGACCATGCCGTCGCGAAATGCCGAATCTGGTAGACGCTTATGCCAAATACAAGAAGAAGAACTTCGAAATCGTGGGCGTTTCTTTGGACCAAAGCGCCGATGCGTGGAAAGACGCCATCAAGAAGCTGAACATCACTTGGCCGCAAATGTCCGACCTGAAATACTGGAACTGCGAAGGCGCTCAACTCTATGCCGTAAGCAGCATCCCCCACACCGTACTGATTGACGGTGAAGGAACCATCCTTGCACGCGGACTGCATGGCGACGAAATTCAGAAAAAGCTGGCCGAGGTATTGAAATAAAAGCCCCTCCCACTCCGCTGTTCGAGAATAAGGACTGCGGAGTGGACAGATATTTTCAGGCGCGGATTGTGCGGATTTCACGGATTTTTCAATTCATAAAAACCGTGTCGATTCGCGAAATCCGCGCCTGTTGTACATCATGACGCAACGCGACGGATGAAATGTGCGGGATTGCAAGCCGTAAAGTGCGGGGTTACAGCCAACAAAGTGCGGGATTGAAGTCCGTAAAGTGTGGGATTGCGACCGACGAAGTGAGGGTTTACGACCGATGAAGTGCGGTATTGCGACCGATGAAGTGAGGAGGAAGGAGTTCACCATGCCCCACCCTCCGTCTTGCCTCCGGTTTCAAGAAAAATACGTTCTACCATTATCATCCCAAGCCGCACGGTTTCCCACTGCTTCTCTTCATCGGCAAGCGACGGGGAAAGAAGCGCATTGGCATCCGGCAGACACAATGTGAAACGTTTCAGGGGAATATAATTCAACACGCTTTCCGTCTTGGCCTGCAATTCGTCCAATTCGTCTTCATGCGGATAATGAGAGAGGACAAAACCGAAGACGGCCTCTTTCTCGTGTATGAACCAAAGCAGGCGGTTGCGGTCGCAGGCTCCGCAGTCGTAGTTCAAAAAATAAGCATCGGCGCCATGCAACTGCACCAGCATGTCGGTGGGTGCATGAAAAGCAACATACATTCCGGCAGGCCGTTCGCGCAACACACGGTTGTTCAGCCGGACGGTCTCTTCCATGATGACGGAATGCACGCCGTCGAACTGAATATAGCAGCAACCGGCATCATAAAGCAGGGTGAGCAGACTTTTGTAGCAAGAAGCAATGTCGTCCGTCAGCAGCCGGATGTCGGGATATACCTTTTCCAATTGAGACCGCTCCACCCGTTGAAGAATCTGTGTCATGACTTCGGCCGGCGAAGGAACGTGCTGCTTCTTCATCACATCCTCTCCCGCTACGGACGCCAAAAAGGCAAATTCCTCCAGAACGGGATGCCGAAGCAGGCCGAGCCTTCCTGTAATCTCCAAAAGAGAGCCTTCGGAGAAAAGACGATTGTCCTTTGAGCGGATGCCTTCCCAACTTTCCAAAAAATCGCGGGTGCGAAAACCGCCATCAGACACCACTTTCATGCCTCCCTGCTTCAGATGCTCCACGAGACGACGCACTTCCGCGTCCTCAACCGCCTGCAAAGTTTGCCGGCCCATTTTTCCTTCGTAATACTGTTTGCGGGCATCCTTCAGCACAGAGGGCACACAGAACGCCCCGGCTATATCAATCTTGAGTGGAAGAGACACATTGGCCATATTCATCCTTTTTTTGATTATTGTAAAAAACGAACGGCGCTTTGCCCGGATTTCACAGGAAGCAAAGCCACACATCCGTGAAAGAGAACTCTCAAAAAAAACCGATTAGCCGCAAATATAACCAAAGAATTTGAAAATACACCATCTCATCAAAATATTTATCTTCATTTGACATTTCGAAATTCATCAGCCGTCAAAAAAGAGTTCGGCGCACAACAACAAACATTTTAGAAAACTTTATTTCGCCGGAAGTTTCCACATTTCCAAACTAAAACAATTAACAATCAACCGATTAACACTTTTTAAATCGACAAAAGTTTCCCAAAAACATAAACTTACAAATAAGAATGATAACTTTGTTTCCACAATTACTCTAAATAACCAATCCCGTTTTAAGCATAAAAAGTTATGATACAAACAGTACTAAAGCGTGATGGACGCATCGTCGGCTTCAACGAAGAAAAGATAGCCACGGCCATCCGTAAGGCCATGCTGCACACCGATAAAGGTGAAGATTTACAGCTGATACACCAGATTACAGACCACATCTCCTTCAAAGGAGACTCTCAGATGACAGTGGAAGCCATTCAGGACATGGTGGAACTGGAACTGATGAAGAGCAGCCGCAAAGACGTGGCCCAAAAGTACATAGCATACCGCAACCAGCGAAGCATCGCCCGCAAAGCAAAGACGCGCGACATGTTTCTGGAAATCATCAATATCAAATCCAACGACATCACGCGCGAGAACGCCAACATGAATGCCGACACCCCGGCCGGCATGATGATGAAGTTTGCCAGCGAAACCACCAAACCGTTTGTCGACGACTATTTGCTGAGCGAAGAAGCGCTGGAAGCCGTCAGCCACAACTACCTGCACATCCACGACAAGGATTACTACCCCACCAAGAGCCTGACCTGCGTGCAGCATCCGCTGGACCATATTCTGAAATACGGTTTCTCTGCCGGACACGGAGAATCGCGCCCGGCCAAACGCATCGAAACCGCCAGCATCCTTGGCTGCATTTCGCTGGAAACGGCCCAAAACGAGATGCACGGCGGACAAGCCATTCCTGCATTCGACTTCTATCTGGCGCCCTACGTCCGAAACAGCTACATCGAGGAAATCAAGAATCTGGAAGAGCTTAACTGCAAGGATTATTCACACCTCTACCAAAAGGAGCTGACCGATTATTTGCAGCAGCCTCTGGACGGGCTGACTGACGAGAAACGCATCGTGCAGCATGCCGTCAACAACACGGTGGCACGCGTGCATCAGGCCATGGAAGCATTTATACACAACATGAACACCATCCACTCGCGCGGCGGTAATCAGGTGGTGTTCAGCTCCATCAACTACGGCACGGACACTTCGGCAGAGGGGCGCTGCATCATCCGCGAACTACTGAAAAGCACCTATCAGGGCGTGGGAAACGGCGAAACCGCCATCTTCCCCATACAGATATGGAAGAAAAAACGGGGCGTCAGCTACCTGCCGGAAGACCGCAACCACGACCTCTACCAGTTGGCCTGCAAAGTCACGGCACGCCGTTTCTTCCCCAACTTCCTGAATCTGGACGCCACCTTCAACCAAAGCGAAGAGTGGAAAGCCAACGACCCGAAGCGCTATCAGCACGAGGTTGCCACAATGGGATGCCGCACCCGTGTCTTCGAGAACCGTTTCGGCCCGAAGACGTCCATCGGACGAGGAAACCTCTCCTTCTCCACCATCAACATTGTCCGTCTGGGCATCGAGTGCATGGAGATAGAAAATAAAGAACAACGCATCGCCCGTTTCTTTTCCCGGCTGGACTACATGCTCGAAGTCACCGCACGCCAACTGCACGAGCGCATGGAATTCCAAAAGACAGCTTTCGCCAAGCAATTCCCGTTGCTGATGTCCGCCTTGTGGATAGGCAGCGACAAACTGAAGCCCAATGACACCATTGCCCCCGTCATCAATCAGGGAACGCTGGGCATCGGCTTCATCGGATTGGCCGAGTGTCTCGTGGCTCTCCTCGGAAAGCACCACGGCGAATCGGAGGAAGCACAAGAGCTTGGACTGAAAATCGTGACCTACATGCGCGACCGGGCCAATCAGTTCTCCGACCAATATCAGCACAATTACAGCATTCTGGCCACCCCGGCCGAAGGATTGTCGGGCAAGTTCACCCGCATAGACCGCAAGAAGTTCGGAATGTTGCCGGGCATCACCGACCGCGAATATTACACCAACTCCAATCACGTGCCCGTGTATTACAAATGCAGCGCCCGCCACAAGGCCGAAGTCGAAGCCCCCTATCACGACCTCACCCGGGGCGGCCACATCTTCTATGTGGAGATTGACGGCGACGCCACCCACAATCCGGAAGTTATCATGCGCGTGGTGGACATGATGGACTGCTACAACATCGGGTACGGCTCGGTGAACCACAACCGCAACCGTTGTCTGGATTGCGGTTACGAAAACTCCGTTCCGAATCTGGAGGTATGTCCCAAATGCGGCAGCAAGCACATAGACAAGCTGCAACGCATCACCGGCTATCTGGTAGGCACCACCGACCGGTGGAACAATGCCAAGCTGGCCGAACTGAACGATAGAACGATACACGAGTAAATACAGCCATGCTTTCCATTCTTGATATATTAGAAGATACCACAGTGGACGGTCCGGGATTCCGGACCGCCATTTATGCCGCCGGATGCCCCAACCGATGTCCCGGATGCCACAACCCCGGTTCGTGGGACATCAACCGAGGACGCCGGATGAGCGTCGACGAGATTCTGGAAAAGGTGCTTGCCGACAATTTTGCAGACGTCACCTTCAGTGGCGGCGACCCCATGTTTCAGCCCGAAGGCTTCGCCCAACTGGCATACGCCATCAAAAAACAGAGCCGGAAAAACATCTGGTGCTATACGGGATATACTTTTGAAAAGCTGTTGAACAACCCGCGCCAAGCCAAGCTGCTGGAATACATCGACGTGCTGGTGGACGGAAAATTCAAAGAAGAGCTGCGGGATGAAGAGCTCTACTTCCGGGGAAGCCGCAACCAGCGTCTGATAGACGTGCAGGCTTCGCTGAAAAGGAACGAAACCGTGACCTACAACTACAATCCCAAGATTTAGAAGCTGTCTTGAAATAACCTTAGTTCCTGTTTAAATTCTCACAGAAAAGTTTTTTACCCGGCTTGCTTTAAGTCTATTTTCGGTCTATTTTCTGTTTTCAGGAAGGGCAGAGCGGAACAATCCATACCTCTTCAACACTTGCACCTACCGACAACGCACACTTGTACAAGTGATAGCTCACACTCCTACAAGTGAAAGGCTACACTTGTACAAATAAAAAGCGATGCTTGTACAAGTGTGGCCTCTCACTTGTACAAGCGTAAGTCGCTTGTTATCAGCAATAATTATTTCCATCAGCCTGCGTCCTCCTCATTGCCCTCCGTCATCCGAAAATGTGTAAAGGGCATACAGCATCCCCATTAATAGGTAGGCCGAGAAACATCGCTACACAAAACAAGCTAACCAAAAATAGGGAGCTGCACACCGTGAAAAGCCCCACAAGTAGGTATTTCACATTCTCCGGCAAAGGCTTTACTTTGCAGCAGACAAATTAATTATTTTATTCACGATGAAGAAAACAGGTGTTTTTTATGGTTCCAGCACCGGAACCTGCGAAGAGTTGGCTACTCAGATAGCCGGGAAATTAGGTGTTTCCTCCGCTGACGTACACAGTGTGGACAAGATGACCGCCGAACTGGTTCAGGAATACGAGGTATTGGTATTGGGAACTTCGACGTGGGGTGACGGCGAATTGCAAGACGACTGGTACGACGGTATGAAAGTGCTGAAAAGCGCAGATCTTTCCATGAAGTTTGTCGCTCTGTTCGGATGTGGAGATTCAGAATCCTACTGCGACACATTCTGCGACGGTATCGGAATACTTTATGAAGACCTGAAAGACTCCGGATGCACGTTCTTGGGCAATAAAGTCAGTCCGGACGATTATTCTTTCTCTTCATCCATCGCTGTGGTGAACGGCGCTTTCGTAGGGCTTGCCCTCGACGAAGTGAACGAAAGCCACAAAACCGCCGGGCGTATCGATGCTTGGACGGCCGAACTGAAGAGCAAGCTTTAAGGCTTCTTCAAAATATCCTTTTGATTTTTTCTTTGCATGTGTTTATTATATGACGATATCATCCGCCGACATTCTGCCCGCAGACCTGAAAGTCTTTCTGAACCACGTCTATGAGTTCAAGAAAGGAGTTCGCCAGATGGTGCTCTATACTGTCAACCGCAAATACGAAGAATTTGCCACAGCCCGTCTGAGAAATCAGAAGATAGAGTACCTTATACAACCGGTAGACAAAAATAAAATTAACCTATTCTTCGGAAGACCGGAGTGCATACACGCTATCCGTTGCATGGTGACCCGCCCGCTGAATCAACTGACACCCGAAGAAGACTTCATTCTCGGAGCCATGTTGGGTTATGATATCTGTGCCCAGTGCGAACGTTATTGTGCACGCAAAAACAAGAATATGACAAGTGCATAATTTCCCCGAACGTTTCGGCACAAAAAATGAAGCCGCAAGGATGTCGTAAAGACATTTTTGTGGCTTTGTTTGAGGGCATCGCATCAAAACCGTGTAATCAGCACTTTTGTCATACCGTCCGGAGAGTACGTTCAGAAAAACGGTTTCTCTTTTGAATCACACAGGTGAATGATGTTTTTCGGGTTAACTTTACAGAAGCGAAAGAAGGCTGTCCCGTTTCTCTCCGAGGACAGCCTTCTTCTTTCAGCATCGCGTGCTCAAACTCAAATGAACCAGCGAACGTAGCAGAAATCCTGACGGTGAGGCAGGTCGGCATTCTTCGGGAACATACGGTAGGATACCTTGAAGCTGCCGGCATTCTCCAGCTTGTGCTTCACCCTGAACGTATATAGGTTGCCCTCCTTCTTCACCACCTCGAACGGCTCTACGGAGTAGACGTGCTGCTGACCGTCGTGAGCCATATAAGTAGTTACCAGTTCCAGACCGACAGCATCGTTCAATCCCTTCTCGTCGATGACGTAAGTAATGGTATATTCCTTACCGCTCTCGATGGAACCCTTCATCAAATCTTCCGTCATTTCGGAAGACACCACTTCGATGCTGTCCCACTTCCCGGCCACTTCTTCCTTCCAAGCTGCAATCTCTTTGGCTTTGGCATAACCATCGGCGGCCAGCGTCTTGAAACGTTCGGCCTGCTTGTTGTAGAACTTGCTGAAGTAATCGTCCAACTGGCGCTTCATGGTGTAATGAGGAGCAATCCGGGCGATGGAGTTCTTGATGGTTTTCACCCATCCTTCGGAATAACCTTTCTTGTTGCGCGCATAATACAGAGGCAGGATTTCCTGTTCGAGGATGCTGTAAATGGTGGCGGCATCCAGTTGGTCCTGATGCTCCTGATTTTGATAAGTACGCTTTTCGGTCAACGCCCAGCCTGCACCTTCGCGGTAGCCTTCCAGCCACCAGCCATCGAGTACGGAGAAGTTCAGCACACCGTTCATCAGCGCTTTCTCGCCGGAAGTTCCGGATGCTTCGAGCGGACGGGTCGGCGTGTTCAGCCAGATATCCACACCCGAAACCAGACGGCGAGCCAACTGCATATCGTAGTTCTCCAAGAAGATAATCTTGCCGAGGAATTCGGGACGACGGGAGATTTCAATGATGCGCTTAATCAATCCCTGACCTGCGCCATCGTGGGGATGAGCCTTGCCGGTGAACAGGAATTGTACCGGATAATCGGGGTTGTTCACAATCTTGGACAGACGCTCCAAGTCGGTAAACAGCAGGTGTGCACGCTTATAGGTGGCGAAACGACGGCCGAAACCTATCATCAACGCGTTCGGATTAATCTTGTCCAGCAAAGAAACGATGCGCGAAGGATCGCCCTGATTCTTCAGCCAGCTTTCACGGTATTGCTTGCGCACGTAGTCAATCAGTTTATTCTTCATCACCATGCGCGTCTTCCAGATTTCTTCGTCGGAAACATTGTAAATAGCTTCCCAAATCTTGGGATTGGACTGGTCGTACCAGAAGTTCTCATCGAAATGCGAAGCGTAGAGATGCTTCCACTCCGTTGCGCTCCATGTGGGGAAGTGAACACCGTTGGTGACATAGCCCACGTGGCTTTCTTCGGGGAAATAGCCCTTCCAGATGGAGGCGAACATCTCCTGCGAAACCTTTCCGTGCAGCCAGCTCACGCCGTTCACCTCCTGCGAAGTGTTGCATGCAAACACCGACATGCAGAAACGCTCGTTCTTGTCGCCCGGATTATTACGCCCGAGGTCCATCAAGTCGTCCCAACTGATGCCCATCTTAGAAGGATAGCCTCCCATGTACTTCCCGAACAGGCCTTCGTCAAAGTAATCGTGACCTGCAGGCACCGGTGTGTGTACCGTGTAAAGCGAAGAGGCGCGCACCAGCTCGATGGCCTGATCGTAGGTCAATCCTTCGGCCACGTAGTCGCAAATACGCTGCACGTTTATCAAGGCGGCATGCCCTTCGTTGCAATGATAAATATCTTTCTTGATGCCCAGCTTCTTCAAGGTCAGCATGCCTCCGATACCAAGCAGAATCTCTTGCTTCAGACGGTTCTCCCAGTCGCCGCCATAAAGCTGATGCGTGATGGGACGGTCGAACTCGCTGTTCATCTCGTTGTCCGTATCGAGCAGATAGAGGGCGATGCGTCCTACGTTCACTCTCCACACATAGGCATGCACGTAGTAGTCCATATAAGGCACATCCACCACCACTTGCTGGCCGTTTTCGTCCAACACACGGTCGATGGGTAACTGGCCGAAGTTCTGCGCTTCGTAATTGGCCACTTGCTGCCCGTCCATAGACAATGTTTGAGTGAAATAGCCGTAACGATACAGGAAACCGACCGCACACATATCGACGTTGCTGTCGGATGCTTCTTTCAGGTAGTCGCCGGCAAGCACACCCAAGCCGCCGGAGTATATTTTGAGTACATGGTTCAATCCATATTCCATACTGAAATATGCCACGGAAGGGCGCTTGCTGTCGGGGGCCACATTCATATAAGTGCGGAACTTGGAATAAACATCTTCCATTCTGCGCAAAATGACTTTATCTTTGGCAAGTGCTTCGAGTTTAGCATAACTCATACGTTCCAACAGAAGTACCGGATTCTGTCCCACTTCTTTCCAAAGAGCAGGGTCAAGGTCACTGAACAGTTCGGTGGCCTCATAATTCCATGCCCACCAAATGTTGCGTGCAAGTTCCGACAGTTTCTCCAATTCGGCAGGAATGTGCGACTTGACATTCACGTCTTTCCAGTTCGGAGTGTTTACATTACTAACTTTAATCTTCATTGTATGATTACTAATTGATTAATATATCTTTCAAATTAACTGGCGCTTCATTGCATTGCGCAATGCAATGTCATACGCTTCATAATAATATTGTATGAAATGTTTCCACAAAGCCTGCTCGGCCACTCGGGCGGCACGCTTGCGTATTTCTTTGACTTCAGTTTCTGTTTTGGCAGAGAACAAGGAAATGGTGTCTTTGATGCCGTCGGCCACTTCAGAATCGTTGTAGTCCGAGCGATGCAACACCTCTACGCCATCGTCTATGCCGTGCCGGTTTTTCAGGCTGTTCACCCAAAGCCCGAAGCCGGCAAGGTCGGTAGTGATGGTAGGCACACGGAAGGCCACGCTTTCCAACGGAGTATATCCCCACGGCTCATAATAGGACGGATAGACGCTGAGGTCTTGGCCTAAAATGATGTCGTAGTAGTGTTTGTTGAATATGCCGTCCTTGCCATCGAGGTAGCAGGGCACGAAAACCACCTTCACCTTATCTTCGCGCGTGTTGCCCATGCCCAGATATTTCAGCATGTCGAGCACTTGGTCGTGCGTCATGTTGTGCAACCAATGGGTGATGAAAGGACATTCCAAGGCAGCGGAAAATTTGTCTTTACTCTTGAGGCGCTGCCGCAAATCTTCGCGGGGCTCCCCCACCCAGCCGGGCACATTGACGAAAGCCAGCACTTTTTTCTTCAGGTTTCTGTCGCGGTTCAGCCGGTTCAATGCTTCGAGGAAAAGATTGATGCCTTTGTTCTTGAACTCATATCGCCCGCTGGTGCCGACAATCAGCGTGTCGTCATCCAAATCCTCGCCCAGCAGACAGTTTGCCACCCGCAACATGGCGGAACGGGCACGCTTGCGCTTGCCTGTAAAAGTAGCGCCCTTCGGCACGAAATCGTCCTCAAATCCGTTCATCAGCACCACGTCGGCCGACTTGTCGAGCAGCTCCTTGCACTCGTTGTTCGTAATTTCGCTCACGGTGGTGAAGCAATCCGCATAATGGGCGGTCTGTTTCTCGATAGAGTGCTTCGACTCCATGTTCAGTTCCTGAGCCATCTGGTCGCCGTTGTATGCAAAAAGATAGTCGTACAAAGGCTTGCCGTTACCTGCAATGGAACGGCCTATTGAGGTGGCGTGGGTAGTGAAGATGGTTGCTATTTCCGGCACTGCGGTCTGAAGATAGAGCGCGGCCATACCGGTCATCCACTCATGTGCCTGAAACACAACGCTGTCCGTCTCCAGCAGATTATAACGATAGAAGCTCTCAGTCACCCTTCCGGCGGCATAAGCAAACATGGACGCTTCGTCATAATCGCCGTAGGCATGCAGCGAATCCACTTGATAGCGGTTCCACATATCGGTATAGATTTCGTTTTTCTGCGCAAAAAACGAATTGAAATCAACCAAAATAACGATAGGCTCACCCGGAATATTCCATCGCCCGACACGGACAGAAAGGTTTTCTTTCTCGGCAGCATGCTTCCTCCATGGTGTCCAAAGAGTATCGGACTCGATAAACAAAGGGTTTTCTTTTCCTTGCCAAACATCCGGCCCGATATAAAACAGCTTGTCGCGAAACTTTGTCTGCAAAGTACTTGCTTTGGTGGACAAAACTGTATAGATACCGCCTACTTTATTACATACTTCCCAACTTGCTTCGAAGATATAGTCGGGGGTAAGTAGTTCTTTAATCATATTTACGTTACAATCTCTTTTCTAAAAATAATATAGGGCAAAATTACGCATTATTCTTTGAAAAATAGCCTTTTAATCGATAAAACTAATGAAAGATGAATAAACAAACGTTTGCATGGACCGGAAGAAAGAGAGGAAGTATGGATACCGTTCACACTTTTATGCCCGCCAAAGCAAGCAGCGACGGTTATCTCCCGCCCCGTTTGTTTTGAATTCGATGCCACACTTTAACACTTCCAATACCACACTTCAGCACTCCCGATGCCGCACTTCAGCACTCCCAATGCCGCACTTGAAGCCTGACGAAATGAGGGAAGAAAGAGGGCGAAGTGGCTGTATAAGGAGGACGAAGTGTGGGGAAACAAGAAAGGCAGCAGATCATGAAAACAGCATCAGGCGCAGATTTCACTGACAAGCACGGTTTCGGAGAATCGAGACCCGTGAGGGTAAGCGTAATCTGCGCCTGAAAAAATGTGATAAAGGCAGCATGCGTTTCTTGACGCCCTTATGCCCTACTTAAAATCAAGGTTTATACCATCAATGCGGCAACCAATGCCAAGATGGCGTAAAACTCAGGAAGAGCAGCATAAATCATGGTGTTGGTCTGCACATCATGTCCTTGAGACATACCCACGATACCGTTTGCACAAACTTGCGCCTGACGGATGGACGAAATAAGACACACGAAGCCTACGGCAGCACCTACACCCAGCATAAGAGGACCTTCCGTAGCAAAATCCTTGCCCAACCACATGAGGAAAGCAACAAATCCGTACAATCCCTGTGTAGCGGGAAGAGCCGCCAAAATCATGTAGCCCGACGACTTAGAGGGGTCTTTCTTCAGAGCCCCTTCGGCTGCATTTCCTGCGATAGTCGTTCCGTAGCAACTTCCAATTCCGGCAAGAGCCAACATCAAGCCCAAACCGATGTAACCTAATAATTCATTCATAGTGTTCTTGTTTTTTATTTGTTATTTAATAATTGATTATTTATTGTTTACTTTTTTACAAAACCAAACGGTTTATAGGCCTCGCCACGCCCCTCATAGCCGGAGTTCTTGAAATACTCGACGAAAGTCAGACGCAGCGGATGCACGAATGCACTCAAGCAAGACATGCCTATGTTCAAGGTATGACCGAAGACGAGAATCAACAGGCAGAAAAACCAGCCCAGAACCGGCCCGGCCGCGTCGTTCACCATAAAGGCAAGCTGGTTGAAGACGCCTCCCAGCATGCCACCTGCCAGACCAAGGGCATAGAGGCGGATGTAGGAAAGAATGTCGCCCATAAGTCCCGTAGCCATGTTATACGTGTCCCACAATCCTGCACCAATGTTGACAAAAACATTGCGCCGCAAGTTGTTGAGCAAGTATATGCCCACGGCAGAAACGCCGCCGATGAGCAGGAATGCCCACGTAGACACGTGCTGTGGAATGAGCTGCAACGAAGTCAGCGCACCGGTGGCAATGAAGCCCACTACCAACAGCAGCCATGCCCATGCACTGAGCGAATCCTTGAAGCCGAAACGTACGGTTGACACGATAGCTTTCACCGTCATACCCACAATGACGTGCACCACGCCGATAATCAATGCCAGCAGCATGGTTTTGTCGTAGTTCGTGGCTCCTACCTTACCTGTAATCATGAATTGTTTCAGTTCTTCGGGCAGATTCATGTCGAATAGATTCGCGCCGAAGAATGTTCCGAACACCGCTCCGAGCAACATGGTGGCCACACCGAGGGTAATGACAAGGTTCATCATTCCCCGCATCGAGGCAGACAGTTTGCGTTTCAGGTAGAAGCCCAGCAGAATGAGGATGATGCCGTAACCCGCATCGCCCATGCAGTAAGCAAAGAACAGGGTGAAAAACGGGGCAATCATCGGCGTGGGGTCGAATTCGGCATATTCGGGCATGCCATACATGCGCGTCAGCACTTCGTACATGCGGGTGAACGCATTGTTCTTCAACTTGATGGGAGCCGGATCGGCTTTCGAAGCCGACTTCAGCTCGTAGTACACGCCCGAAGCATCCAACTCGTTGCGCACTTCGGCTTCGCTATCGACAGGAATCCACCCCTCAAGCAGCACGGCAGCACCTTCGAGAATGCGCTCACCGTTGAGCTTCACGGTCATCAAGTCGATGTCGTCCTGCAAAGCGTCGCAATGTGCTTCCATCGCTTCGCAATTGGTACGACAGAATGCCGACAATTCATACTTGGCTTGTGCCAGCCGGCTTTCGGCCTCGACTTTCCGGGCCTTCAATTCCGACAAGCGAACGGAAGGCAGGCGAACAGCCTCGGCAAAAAGTTCGACAGCACCTTGCGCCACTACCACGAAATAAACATAACCGCCTCGCTCTGCCACTTTGACTATGTCGTACTGTTCTTCCCATTCGGGAACATAATCCTTGTTCTGGCAAGTGTAGAACAGCATATTCCAACCGGCTTCCTGCAAACGATGCACCGCTTGCCAATCGAAATCGCCCCACACTTCCAGCTGGGCGGCATCGCGCTCGAGCGACTGCACACGCTGCGCACTCTTCTGTATGTTATCCTGCAACCGTTCGTAGCAGGAACGCAGCGTTTCCGCATCGGCTGCCGGCTGCATGGCCCCGGACATGTGTTGCACTGCCGATGAAGCTTGCACCGCTTGCTCCTTGCCGGCAGACACACCGCTCTCGGGAGAGGGGTACATATCGGCAAGTTTACGCATATCGGCAAGCAGGTTGCGATAAACAGTGCGCTTTGCCAAAGAGGCATGCAACGCCTCGTCGGGTTCGCCCCGTTGCTTCTCCACGATGTGTACCACACCGAGTTCGCGCAAGCGATCCAAGAACGGTTCGTACTCCTTATGGTAAACCAAGAAAGTGAGTTTTTTCATCTTCGTAATCATAACTCTTCCTCCTTTCTGTTGTCTTGATGGGACTTCATGATTTTCTGCGACGACTTGGAGAGGTTTTCTTCGTCCTCCATGAATCGTTTGATTTTGCGCAGCGCATCCTGATAGCCCGGAATCTGTACTTTTTCAAAAAGATTCACCTTCTGGGTGGTCTTTTTACGCGCATGTTCCAGTAAGTTCAGCTTGGCAACGGTAAATTCGCGCTCGATGGCCGTATGCGCCAGCAACTTGAGCAAGTGCAACCCGTCTGCATACCATTTGGGAGCACTGAACAAGCTGTACGGGCGTACCTCGAAATCCACGTTTTCGAGCAACGGCACTCTCACGCCGGCAATCTTCTTCACGCCGAGATGAACATCGCTGACCTTTATCAATGAGGTATCGAACTCATTCCAAAGGGCGAACATGGCTTCGTAAGCTTGGATTTCCTTTTCCAACCTCGCATCCAGCGCGGCAGCATCGGTTTTGCAGCGCTTCACTTCCATGCGCAGGGCACTCTCCTTGTTCTTGATGATGGGGAGTGTACGCACGCGCACCTTCAGTTGCTTTTCCAACTGCTGGAGGGAGGTCTTGTTATATTGAAACTTGATAGCCACTTCTTTTAGTGATTAGTTGATTAGCGATTAGTTATTTGTTTCCGGCCAGAATTCGTCTACCAGTTCTTTCTTGATATTCACCTCTTCCGGACGGAAATACTTGCCGAATAAACTCCATGCCACATCGAGCATCTCCGTGGTATCGAGGTTGACGTCGATGGCCAACAGTTGGTTGGAGTAGTCTTTCGCAAAAGCAAGCGTACGTTCGTCGTAGTTCGTCAGGTCGAAACCGTTTTCAAGCTTGGTCTTGGCGTTGGCGGCATCGGCATACAGACGCACGGCGGCATTCATCACCTGCGGATGGTCTTTACGCGTCTTCTTGCCCGTAACCAACTGCTTCAGACGCGACAAGGAACGGAACGGGTCTACAATCACCTTACCGATATCGCTGTCGCGGCGGAGGAACAACTGTCCTTCCGTGATATACCCCGTATTGTCGGGCACGGCGTGCGTGATATCGCCACCCGACAGGGTAGTCACCGCAATAATCGTTATGGAACCGCCGCTTGGGAACTGCACCGCCTTCTCGTATATCTTTGCCAAATCCGAATAGAGGGAGCCGGGCATGGAGTCCTTGGAAGGAATCTGATCCATACGGTTGGACACAATGGCCAAGGCATCGGCATAAGAGGTCATGTCCGTCAGCAGCACCAGCACCTTCTCGTTGTTGTTCACTGCGAAATATTCGGCAGCCGTCAGGGCCATGTCCGGAATCAGCAGACGTTCCACCGGAGGATTTTCGGTGGTGTTCATGAAGCTGACAATACGGTCGAGCGCACCCGCATTGGAGAACACATTCTTGAAATAGAGGTAGTCGTCATTTGTCATACCCATGCCACCCAGAATAATCTTGTCTGTCTCGGCACGCAGCGCCACATTGGCCATCACCTGATTGAAAGGTTGATCGGGGTCGGCAAAAAACGGAATCTTCTGTCCGGACACCAACGTGTTGTTCAAGTCGATACCGGCAATACCGGTTGCAATCAGCTCCGAAGGCTGTTTACGGCGCACCGGATTCACGGACGGACCGCCGATTTCCACCTCTTCGCCTTCAATGGCGGGACCGCCGTCGATGGGGTCGCCAAATGCGTTGAAGAAGCGTCCGGCAAGCTGCTCGCTCACCTTGATTGTAGGAGCCTTGCCCAAGAATACTACCTCTGCATTGGTAGGAATGCCTTCCGTACCCTCAAACACCTGCAAAGTCACTTCGTCGCCGGCAATCTTTACCACTTGGGCCAATTTGCCGTTCACGGTCGCCAACTCGTCATACCCCACTCCGGTTGCCTTGAGCGAACACGTGGCTTTCGTAATCTGAGTTATCTTGGTATATATTTTTTGAAATGCTTTTGTTGCCATCTATTTATTTTCTATTTGACAATTTACTATTTACCATTTTAAATCTCTCGTCGTTCTTCTCGCTATTTCCCCGTCCACTTCTTCTGCCGCAAAACCTGCATCGGCAAAGCCCGAACAGAAAGTCATAAACGTCAAAACAGCAATTTTTTTCAGGCTCTACGCTCTTCTATCAGTTCCGACAACTGTTTGTAAAAGCCATCGTATGCTTCAGACTTGAACTTCGAGTAGTTCATCTGCTTGCAGATGTTAATCATCCTCTTGAAGTATTCCATCACCTCATTGAAGTTATCAAACTTAAACTCAGTATGACAGATGTTTATCACCATATTCAGAATTTCTTCCTGACGATCCATCGGAGTCACGGCATCAATCTCGTCGAAAGCATCTTGCTGCAAGATAACGAAGTCTATCAGCTCTGATTTCCAGAATGTCACGTGATACTCTACGGGCACACCGTCATCACCCAGAATGTTGATTTGCTCTGCAATCTCCTTACCGCGTTGCAAACGGGTTTTGACTTCATTTACCTTTCCAATCCACTCGCCGTTGATGCGCTTGCCGATGTAGTCGGCAAATTCGGGATATTCGATGTATTTGGAATAAGAATCAATCGGATTAACGGCCGGATAGCGTTTTTTGTCGGCACGATCTTGCTCAAGGGCATAGAAACAACGGGCCACTTTCTTCGTGTTTTCGGTTACCGGCTCTTTCAAGTTACCACCGGCGGGAGATACCGTACCGATGAATGTGATGGAGCCCGTCTCACCGTTATTCAGCTTCACATAGCCGGCACGACCATAGAAGTTGGATATGATGGATGACAAGTCCATCGGGAAGGCATCCGGTCCGGGAAGCTCTTCCATACGGTTGGACATCTCGCGCAATGCCTGTGCCCAACGCGATGTGGAGTCGGCCATCAGCAACACCTTCAAACCCATGCTGCGATAATATTCGGCAATCGTCATAGCCGTGTAGACCGACGCTTCACGCGCGGCAACCGGCATGTTCGAAGTATTGGCAATGATAATGGTACGTTCCATCAGCTTACGTCCGGTATGCGGGTCTACCAATTCGGGAAACTCCGTAAAGATTTCCACCACCTCGTTGGCACGCTCACCGCAAGCTGCAATGATTACGATATCTGCTTCCGCCTGCTTGGAAATGGCATGCTGAAGTACCGTCTTACCTGTACCGAACGGACCGGGAATAAATCCCGTGCCCCCTTCTACAATCGGATTGACCGTATCGATGACACGTACCCCGGTTTCCAGCAATTTGAAAGGACGGGGCTTTTCCTTATAGTTCGTCATGGCACGCTTCACAGGCCATTTCTGTATCATGTTCACATGGATGTCGTTGCCTTCTTCATCAGTCAGCACTGCAATGGTATCTTCAATGGTGTAGTCGCCTTCTGCTGCAATGGATTTCACGGTACATACACCTTTTTGTTCAAAAGGCACCATGATTTTCAACGGCTGGAAATTCTCATCCACTTGTCCCAGCCAAGCAGCGGCTTCTACCTTGTCACCCACCTTCGCCAAAGGAGCGAAATGCCATTTGCTTCCCTTATCCAACGGATAGGTGTATTGTCCGCGTTTCAGGAAAACGCCATCCATCTTGTCAAGGTCGTTTTGCAGACCATCGTAGTTTTTTGAAAGCATACCCGGTCCCAGCGTCACTTCGAGCATGTGTCCGGTAAACTCAGCTTCGGCTCCCACCTTCAGTCCGCGGGTGCTCTCAAACACCTGTACATAGACCCTGGTGCCTACCACCTTAATCACCTCCGCCATCAACTTGTCTCCACCGGTCGAGATATAACAAATCTCGTTTTGCGCCACCGGGCCGTCAACGACGAGGGTCACCATGTTGGCTATTACGCCACTTACAGTTCCTTTTGTTGCCATATAATTATGTTATTTGTTTTATCTGAATTCTGCGGGTATCTGCACCTCGTCTTTCAAGGCAGCGATCATGCTGCGAAACATTTGGCTACCCCTTTCTTTATCCAATGAAATCCATCGCTCAATCATCTCCAATTGTTGCAGGAATACAAACAGACGTTCTACCGTGAAATAGTCAAAGAACGTAGCTTCTTCCATCCAGTCCCAACGAAGTTGATCAATCTTCCTCTCCCGATCCAGCAACTCACTCGTTTCACTGATTTTCACCAGCTGCTCCAAATATTCCACCTCACTGCCCAAGCCGAAATCACGCGCATTGGAAGTTCTCAAAATCTCGCACACCTCCGTATCACCCAAAATAAGCGGGGCAACCTCCATCTTGAACTTTCGCGCCGTAAGCGCTGCCAATATATTGTTCACGGTAAGATTGAAAGCAAACCATGAAGACACAAAACGATTCTTGCACTTCATTGCATAAGCATAATAAAGTGCTGTCAAACGGTTCTCATATAAGACATCATCGCCGGCAGACATACTGAAATATTCAGAGATAAAAGCAGACAAATAAGAAGGGAATACGCTTTCGGACACCTCATCTCCCTCTTTCATCCGGGAAATATAGCCCATCAATTCCTCTGCCGAAAAATTTCCACGCAAATCAATGGAGGCATCCTTATCCTTCAACAGCTTCAAGACATTGGCATTGTCGAATTTCAGATAAAACAAATCCATCAGTTTTTTATCCTCACCCGACAAATAGGGATAGAATTCCGTCCTGAAATCTGCTACTGTATAGCTCAGCTTGCTATCTTCCAAAGAAAGTTCGGGCAAACCGGCTACCAAGTAATAGTATTTACTCATAATTCAGGGGTTAAAAGAGCATTTCCACTAACTGCGGACGCAGGAATTCCTTGAAGTAGTTCATAAATTCTTCTTCGCCGAAGTTCACTTTGTACGAACCATCGGCAGGCGATACGGAGAACAAAGACTTGATACCGTTCACTTGTTTAATCTTCACTCCATTATCCAGCAAAGTTTTGGCTTTCGCCACAAAATACTTCGTCAAACCTTCTGCATCAGCAGTAGAGATGACAATCGCCTCATTTGCAGACCATTTAGAGGCCAATGCAACGATGAAAGAATGAAGGAATTCTTTATTCTCGGCAAATGCTTTTACATCGGCATTCACAATCTTATCCGTCACTAAAGTAGCAATTTCGGATTTCAGTGCATTAACAGCCTGACCGGCGAACAATTTTAATTCTGATTTTGTATTCTCTGCCAATTCGTCGGCAGACTTATGGGCGGTAGTCACAATAGAGTCGGCTTCCTTACGAGCATCCTCTACTATTTTTTTTGCTTCTTCCTGAGCCTTCGCGATAAGCCTCTGAGCTTCTTCGTTTCCTTTTTCTACCCCTTCACGGTAGATTTTATCGGTCAGCTCTTGAATCTTGTTTTCCATATTTACAGGAGTATTATTTGATTTATATTACAATATTAAATACGTATATTTTCCTTTTTATCAGATTGCTGCCAAAAATACGAAAATCAATTCAATATTGGATGGTAAGAAAGGAAGAAAAGTTTGTCGTTTTAAAAAAAACAGCAAAAAGTCCAGAAACCCAAAGGCACAAAAACAGAAAGCCCCCCATCCATTTCCGGATGGGGGGGCCTCTTCAAAAAAAGACGGCGGCTACCTACTCTCCCACTGTTACGCAGTACCATCGGCGTGACCGGGCTTAACTTCTCTGTTCGGAATGGGAAGAGGTGGAACCCCGGTGCAATAGCCACCTGAAT
>Ga0129307_1000821_pt1 | contig 41813 bp, 37 predicted proteins | sample P1105metagenome_FD_94437 | JGI IMG/M metagenome (GOLD analysis project Ga0129307, IMG submission 94437) | Capybara group fecal microbial communities from Wisconsin, USA - P1105 metagenome | ecosystem: Host-associated > Mammals > Digestive system > Large intestine > Fecal | place: USA: Wisconsin...
AAATGTCTTATTCTATGCTCAGAGAACTTCCGTTCTTGCCGCTGGTGACACGCACTTTGGCGGGAATGCATTCCTCGAGCCGGGCCACATGGGAGATGATGCCGATCTGTTTGGTGTCCCCGGACAGTCCTGAAAGCACATCCATGGCCGCATTCAGTTCCCTTTCACCCAGAGACCCAAAGCCCTCGTCGACAAACATGGCCTCTGCGCTCAGCGCGCCGGAGCGCGCCTGCACCACACTGGAAAGGCCGAGGGCCAGGGACATGGAGACTTCAAAGGATTCACCGCCTGAGAGCGATTTCACATCCCGCTGTTCCCCGGTGATATGGTCGAGCACATTCATGTTCAGGCCGCCGAGCTGCGCCGCATTGTTGTCCATCCGCCTGTAAACCAGCTCATATTTGCCCCCGCTCATGGTATCCAGGTGCTGATTGGCTGCCTGCAGGATTTCCCGAAAGACATACGTCAGCACATAGCGCGAGAACGTCAGGATGCTGCCGGTCGCCCGGTCACGGTTGGCGAGTTCCGAAAGCCCGCTGATATGCCGGAACGCTTCGTCCGTGCCCCTGAGCGCTTCGCAGCTTTTGCGCACGCTCTCCAGGATATTCTCATGCACCTGCCGGGCCGAGGCAGCCTGCGTATGCTTCTCTCTCGCCTCACCCTTGGCCCGGACCGCTTCCTCGCTCCGCTTTTCAAGCGCTTCCACATCCGCGCGCCCGGTATGCTCCCCAACCTGCCCGCGCAGCATCTGCTCGGTCTGCTCCGCCGTGGTCCGTGCGGTGTCAAACGCTGTAATGGCATTGCGTGACTGCTTGAGGTATCCTTCCCCGTTTGTCCCCGCAGGTTCAAGCGCGCTGCGGTAAGCCGCTTCATCCGCAAACTCGGAGGCATCCACCGCTGCCGCAAACGCTTCCCTGGCCGTCATAAGATCGGCCCGGTTTTTCTCTGCCTGCGCCACCAGCGTCGCCTGCCTGCCCTGCATCTCCGAGAGCTGTTTTTCCGTCCGGGTTACATCGTCCTGCGCACGCCGAATGGCATCGTCGATGGCCTTCGCTTCCGCCTGGGCCCGGTGCATGGCTTTTTCCGCCTCCTCAAGGCTTTCAAAGTCCAGATGGATGGCATCCGCTTTGGCTTTCAGGGAAGGCACTTCAATGCCCAGGTCATGCACAGCCTGATCCAGTTCACGGATCGTCTGCTGTTTTTCTTCCTGTTCTGCGCGGATCTCAGCAGCTTCTCTCTCCGCCGCCTGTTTCTGCTCCACCGTTTCCTGCGCCTTCCGGCACGCTTCGGTCTTCTCCTCCAGAAGCGCCTTTTCTTCCTTTTCCCGATCCTTCAGCGCGGTCTCGTCTGAGAGGAGCACCCATTCATCGGCCAGGCCCAGGGCAGCCGCCCGGCTCTGCGCCGTGCCTTTCATTTCCTCGAAGCGCGCGGAAAGGCCCTCCGCATGACTGTTCGCAGCGCGCAGTGTGCTCTGCGCTGCCTGCATGGCTTTCTGCGCCGCCTCGACGTCTTCCCGGGTCGGGTCGGAGGCTGATGGCTCAGCAAAGTGCACCGCGTCCCCGCGCACATAATGCGCATGACAGACAGGGCACAGGGCTTCTCCTGTCTCTTCCATCTCCCGCTTCAGGCTGACGCCGAGCTCCCCGGCCTGCGCTGCAATGCGGTCCTCGACCACGCGGTGATAGGCCGCCTCCGCCTTTTCTGCGTCTGCGTTGGCTGACTGAAGCGCATCCAGTGATTTCTGCCAGTCCTTCTGTACCTTTTTCGCCTTTTTGACATCGTCCATGAGCGACTGCAGCTGACTGAGGTGACCTTCGGCTTCCTTTTTCTGCGTCTTCGCCTTTTCCAGAAGCACGTCCGCGTCTTTCACGGATTCCAGGAAGGCCTGTTTTTCCTTCAGCCGGGTTTCCAGCTTCTCCTGATTGCCTCTGGCCGCCTCGAGGTTTCCGGATGCCCTGTTCAGTTCCCTCTCCGCTTTCCGGTATGTACCCAGCAGCCGGTTCTTTTCGGCATACTGCGGGAGGGTCTTTTCCAGCTCGGAGGCCCGGACTTTCAGCCGCTCGCCCTCTTCCCTTCTGCCCTCAGCCGCTTCCTTCACCGGGATCAGGGCGGCCAGGCTGCTCTGCCCCTCTCGGATCTCCTCTTCCAGTCTGCGCGCATCCGCCTCGGTGTCTTCCAGCGCCTTCCCGGCGCGCAGCACGGCTTCCTCTCGGGGACGGATCTCATGGAGGGCCAGATCACAGAGCCGGACGCTTTCCCTCAGCGCATCGATTTCGCCCTGCCGTGCTCTGAGAGAGTGCAGTTCCTTCTGTTTTGCCTCCAGCTGGTCGAGCAGTCCGTTGGCGGCCTTTGCGGCATCGACGGCACGCGCCGCACTTACCGCTTCACTGTCCGCCTTCGTGTAGGCCTCTCCGGCCTCTGCCTCCGCAGCCCGGTCCCCTGCCACCACATCTTCCAGCGTGCCCACGAGGTCCGGATAGGCCGGGTCAAACTTTGCCTTTTCCTCGTCTGTCAGACCGGTGAGGTCAAAGGAATGCATGGCATACTCGATCTGGCTGGTATAGTCTTTCCGCTCCGCGAGCAGGCGGTCCTCCGCAGCCTTCAGGACCTCCTGGAAGGCACGGTAGCGGGTATCGTCAAAGAGCCGGGAAAGAATGGCCTCGCGTTTGGACGTGTCCGCTTCGAGAAACGCGCGGAACTCGCCCTGGGCAAGCATGATGATCTGCCGGAACTGACGGGCATCCAGGCCCAGGAGCTCCTCCGATTTCGCACTCACATTGCCTGGGCCCTCAATGCTTGTCATGCCTTCCCCTTCCATGACCGCCTTCGGCTGGGCCTTTGGACTGTATCCGTCTTTGGAAGACCTGGATTTTGCATAGTGGAGGGTCCGGGTGACGGTATAGGTTCTTCCGTTGTGCTGATAGACCAGGGTGACTTCCGTGTCCTCCCCGCGGCTCACATAGTCGGAGTGCATCATGGAGGGGTCGCGGTCAGACCCGCTGGCCGTTCCGAAGAGGGCAAACACAATGGCGTCAAAGATCGTGGTCTTGCCCGCCCCGGTTTCTCCGGTAATGAGATAAACGCCCTGCGGGAGCCTGGTGAAATCCAGCGTCGTCTTCTGGGCATAGGAACCAAAGGCTTTCATGGTCAGCTTCAGTGGTTTCATGCTTTCACCTCCCCGGTGAGTGTCCCGGCAAACCGGATCAGACGCTCAGCGAGCGCCTCCGGGTTCTCCTCGTCTTCCTTCGTCTCCAGGATTTCCTGGAGATGATGAATCAGCTGCTGGTCAAAGGGCGAGATCGGCGTGTCCGGCCGCTGCTCCTGATAGTATTCCAGGAAATATTCCTCTGCGCTCTTGTCCGCGGAGGCCTTAAACTGCAGTTCACCCGCCGCACTTCTGGGCACGCGGTCCAGCCAGAGCAGCTGGCTTCCGGCCGCTTCAAACAGGACGCGCAGCCTCTGCTGGGTATCCTCGGGAAGTACTTCGTCCGTCAGGCGCACATGAATGTATTCGTTGCTTCTCCCGCTGTGTTTCTGCTCCTCCACAATGCTTTCCAGCCGGCCTTCCAGGTTGCGCAGCGGATGCAGCGGAGCAACCGGCACCCGGCGGTAAACAGGGGCTGTCCCTTTCTCCCCGAGTTCGACCACCAGCACGCCTTTTTTGAAATTGCCCTCGTCCGTCCTGCCCGCTTCCCCGAAGTGATAGCACAGCGGCGAACCGGCATAGCGGACTTCCGGCCGTCCCATGACCTGCTCCTTGTGGATGTGGCCGAGCGCGACATAGTCAAAATCGTCAAACACATGAAAATCGATCTGTCCCACGCCGCCGACGGTGGTCTCGCTGCCGCCCATCTCCGGCGCATCCGTACCGGAGAGCACCAGCTGATGCGCGACGAGCACGTTTCTCTCGGCACGGTTCATCTTCTGATGGTTCAGGATCATCCGACAGGCCTCTGTATAGCTGGAGGGCGGGTTCTCCGTGGGATAGACGGAATTGGCCAGGGCCGGGAAGAAATACGGGAGCATCCAGATGTGCACCGGCCCGAATGCGTCCTCAAGGGTCACGCATTCCAGCGGATTTTCCAGAACGCCTGCGACATAGAGCTTCTTTTCACGCACAAGATCGCCGAGGTACGCAATGTTTTCGCCCGAATCATGGTTTCCGGCAATCATGCACACCGGAATACTGCGTGCAGCAAGCTCCGTCAGAAAATCGCTGCACAGCCGCCGGGCTTCACTCCCGGGCTGGCTCCTGTCATAGACATCCCCGGCGATGAGCACGGCATCCGGTTTTTCCTCATCGATGACCTTCAGGCATCCCCGGCACCAGAACGCCTGATCTCCGCTGGTCACCAGCGACATGCCATGGAGCTGCCGCCCAAAGTGCAGATCTGCGAGATGAATCAGTTTCACGGGCTTCCCTTCCTTCCCAACAGAACGTGTCCGCCTGCCCCGCATGCTGCGGTTTCCTTTGGCACATAATTGTCACCTCGGGGTGACAATTATGCGCGCAGGAAAACCTGCAGCATCTGTGCAGGCGCACCGGTTCATTGTTACTGTATCCTCCTTCAAGTATAACGGTGGAAGACCATCCGTGCAAGCCGTTTTCCCGCTGAAAGTGCCGTCTGTGAAAAAAACCGGAAGGGGGCGGAACAATTTTCCTCCGTCGTTCGTCTATTCGTGTGTACGGAGAAAACATTCTCTCCGCGATCCACTTTGCGAAAGAAGGAAATGAAGATGAAAAAGATATTTGCCCTGATCCTCTCTGCCCTGATGGCGCTGACCCTGACGTTCGGCTCTCTGGCAGAAACCACGCTGGCCGGCGGCTGGAGCGTGGCTGAAGACCATGCCCTGACAGACGAAATGAAGACCATGGCCGAAAAGGCGCTCTCCGATGTGGCCGGCATGAAGTACACGCCCATCGCCTATATTGCAAGCCAGGTGGTTGCCGGCACGAATCACTGCATCCTGTGCACCGCCGTCTCCGAGGATGCCGATGACCCTGCTTCCTATGCACTGGTGACAGTTTACCAGGGCGTGGACGGAAACCTGGATGTCATTGATATCTCCGACTGCGATGCGCCCTCCGGCATGCCCGACCTCCTCGGCGGATGGAAGGCTGCAGAGTCCCCCGCCCTCACAGATGCCGCGAAGGCCGCGCTGGAAAAGGCCGCGAAGAACACGGACGGCACGGTCATCCGCCCGCTCCTGCTCCTGGCCACGCAGCTGGTCTCCGGCACCAACTATTCCCTCTTCTGTGAAGTCACCGAGTCCGGTGCAGAGCCTGTCTACGAGATCCTCCACGTGTATGAGTCCCTCGACGGCCAGGCTGAAATCACCGATGCCTATAGTTTCCTGCCGTCCAACGGCTGATCTTTCACCTGCCGCACAACCCCCTGCCGCATCCGGCAGGGTTTTCTTTTTCGGTGGAAAATTTGACTTTTTTACCATTTTTCGCTCCGACTTCTTGATTTTTCGCTTCGACTCCGTTACTATATACAATGACATCTGTTTACAGCTCCATACCTGCACCAAGCAGAGTTTTTTCGACCGTTCTTTTCGTGTCCGGTCGAAGTCTGTTCTTTGCGTTCGTTCACTGCGCACAAACCGGTTTTTCATGTGCTTTGGCAGGAAGCCTCTGCATGGTGCATCTGCTGCTTTCAAGAAAGGGGGACCGAAGGTATGGATAAAAAACGCATCGCCGTGGAATGTCCTGAAGGCTGCATGGTCTTTGACATCGCGGAATACGACGACGAAATTGTCCTGACCCATTACCTCACGGATGATCTTGAGACGATCATCCTGCCGGATGAAGTGGACGGAAAGCCGGTTACGGGCATAGGGTCCGGCTGTTTCTTCAATCACCCGGAAATCACCAGCATTGTTTTCCCTGAGAGCCTGAAACACATCCGGGAGAGCGCGTTTGCCCTGTGCAAGGGAATCCGCACCCTGATCCTGCCCGACAGCGTCGAAGAGATCGGCGTCCATGCCTTCCGCGACTGCACAGGGCTCCGGAAAGTGGTCCTGCCCTCCGGCCTGAAGGAGCTGAAAACCGGCACCTTCTCCTTTGACTATTTCCCGGATAACGTGGAATTCATTGTCAAGGATGGCCTGGAGACCATTGAACCCGCTGTCTTTTTCTCGGGCGGGCTGTCGCTCTCCTTTGTCCTGCGCCTGCCCGACAGTGTTGTCTCCATCGCAGACGGCGCATTTGAACCGGGCATGCATGTTCTGACCAGCCTGCCCTATAACGCCAGGTGGTTCGCCAAGTAAGGATTCAAAAAACAGCATCCGGCTCCACGATGTGATCCGGATGCTGTCCTTTTTTCAGTTGTTTTCCGAAAAGCAGAACCAGTCCGCCGCGGCCTCCACAAACGTGCCGTAAAAGCGGAGACTGATCTCATGGATTCCCTCCAGTGCCGGCATCTCCACGGAAAGCATCCGGTATGCGCCGCCGGTATCCATCTCTGCGCAGCCCAGATACCAGCCGTCCGCATAAGCTTCCACGCGGCACAGACCCTCCGAGCGCAGGCGGACCGCCATCCGCCCCTCCCCGGAAAACTGAAAGCTCCTGTACAGCGCGGTGTCACCGGGACGGATCCCTGAAAGAGAAAGCCCTGCCTCTGCATTCCTGTCTGTGTCCACGCGCGCGTGCCCGCTCCGTTCACAGGCGCGCCATGCAAAGCACCTCTCTCCTGCCCTGAGCGGCACGCCCATGCCGGAAGTCGTCATCCGGACCTCCCGGATGCTTCCGTCCGGACCGAAGGAGACAGGCTCTGCGCAGACCCACCGCGAATAGCAGCTGGCATGGGTGGACCGGTGATAGAAGACGTACCAGGTTTCCCCGATGCGGCACAGGGATCCGTGGTTGTTCCAGGTCTCCGGGTCGCAGCCGAAATTATCCACCACCATGCCGCCCCAGCGGAAGCCTGTCGTCGGATGGTCCGACACTGCATACCCAAGACAGGTCGCCCGGCCGCCGTGCCGGTGCGTATCCGTGAAGAGATAATAGTACTTCCCGCCGATCTTTTTCACGGAGCTCCCCTCATGAAAAGCATGCTCCCGGACGCTCAGCGGCTGGGTGATCGTCTGCGGATCGATCTCTGTCATATTGTCCCTGAGCCGGGCGGCGCGCACCTGGTCAAACTGACCCCAGTAGAGATATGCACTCCCGTCATCGTCCACAAGGACGGCCGGGTCGATGCCGTGGACATGTGCGATGGGCCCGACATCCTCAAACGGACCGCACGGGGACGCGGAGACAGCCACCCCGCAGCGGCCGTCGGGCACACAGTAGTACAGATAGTACGTTCCATCCCTGTACGCACAGTCCGGCGCATACAGCGCACCCAGGTCCTTTGCCCAGGCGGTGTCCCTCAGGGAGAACGAGACGCCGTGGTCCACCCAGTCCACCAGGTTGTCCGATGAAAAGACATGGTAAGAGTCGCTGCAGTACGCCTTTCTTCCCTGAAGATCATAGGAGCCGTACAGATAGACGCGCCCGTCCTGCCACACATGGGCCTCCACATCCGGCACAAAATGCCCGCTGCCCAGAATCGGATTCGGCGCGGCATGTCCGCCTGTGATATGCATGCTTCTCCACTTCCCTTTCCAGCATCTGCATGGGTTTCCGGCCCCATGATATGCCGGGCCCGGACTTTTTTCAAGCGCAGGCCCGGCACCGCCTCTCCCCTCTACAGCATCTGCACAAAGAAGGTTCACACAAATATGAAGAGACTGTTGACCGCCGCATGCACCCTGGTTCTGCTTTTCTGCTGCGCATCCTGCTTTGCGGAACCCGTCGATTCCCTGACCTACGCCGTGTTTCCGTATCTGCCGGATCCGGGGTATTATATGGAGCTCATTGAGCGCAGGTGGGCTGAGGTGGAGCCGGATATTCAGCTGGTCCGGGCCCGGTGGGACTGCTACACGGACGGAAAACCGGACGGCATCGATGTCGTGATGTACGATGCGGTCATGCAGGATACGCTCATCCAGGCCGGGTGGATTCAGCCGGTCTCACCCGACCGGGTCCGGGATGCCGGGGATCTTTTCCCGTTTGCCCTGGACGGCCTGACTGTGGACGGCCGGCTCTACGGCATCCCGGTCTTCCTGTGCGGAAACTTCCTGATCTATGACACCACCTGTCAGGCCCTCGCTGAGGCAGAACATCTCACGGACCTTTCCGGCGAAAGCGACATGCTGGTGGTCAACTCAGAAAACCCGCTCAACCGGCCGCAGTACATGGTGGAAGTCATCGCAGACACCCTGGGCAGGGCCAATCCGTCCCCGGAAGAGGGGGACGCTTCGTGTCTCGAACTCCTGGACCGCCTGGCGGTCAGTGCACACCGGAAGGACGAGGATCCCCAGATTGCCCGTGCCTATGACGCCGGCGTCGGCCGGGGATATATCGGATTCAGCGAAAGCATGCGTCTGCTGGAGGAGCGAAGCAGCATCACCGCCATCAAGACCATCAGCTTCAGCGACCGGGAAACATTTTCCGCCTCTACACCGACGCCGCGGCCGTCTCAGCGGGCGTCATGGGCGAGCGGTATGAAAAATGCGTGGAGCTGATGAACATCATGGCCGGGGCAGACCTTCTCACTGCGCTGTCCATCCACGAAGGCGCCCCGCAGTACCTTCTGCTGGCCAGGAAATCCCCCTATCCCTCCCTCACAGCACGCTTTCCTCTCTATGCACAGCTGGAACAGCTGGCAGAGAAAGAGAAGAACCATGTGATTCTGACGCCTGCACCCGACGCGCAGGAAGAAGAGAACCTTGCCCCGGCCGCCTGACCGGTCCGCCCGTTTTGGAAGATCTGCGTTCGCGCAGGTCTTTTTTGCTGCTGCTTCCCTCCGGCACAAAAAAAGAGCAGACCGCCGGGCCTGCTCCGAAAGGAAACGCATCAGAGGCTGAGCAGAACAATGCTCAGCACCGAGACTGCAATTCCAAAAAACGTCATCTTTGTGGGTTTTTCCCTGAGCACCAGGAAAGAGAGCGCGGCACTGAAGATCAGCACGCCGCCGTTGATGATGGTCAGGAGAATATAGCTGGGCATGGATTTCAGGAGCAGCATCAGCAGGAACACCGCAAACGCTGCGCACAGGCTGCTCAGGGAAGCAAATGCGGCCGTTTTTCTGCTCATGGCAAAAGCGCTCCCGATCTTCCCCTTCTGGGACACCAGCAGATAGATCAGGGAAATCACGCCCAGGGACAGGAACACCACCATGATCATCTCATTGCGCTCATCGGGCATGCTGCGCTGCTGGGCATCCATGAGAACGCCGTAAAAGCCATTGGTCAGAAAGAGCAGCGTGCACCAGAAGAAATAGCCTTTTTTCACACCGGAGAGGGTCAGTCCGCCGGCATTGAAAATCACAAAGGCCGCCAGCATCAGCCCGATCCCCAAAAGCTGCAGTCCCGTGATCGGGTCACCCCAGAAGAGCGCTGCAAACACCAGGCAGACCACAACGCTGCCAAAGAGCATGGTAATGCTCTGGAAGGAATACGGGCCTTTTCTGGCCGCCTGGATCATGCCCAGGTTATACAGAAACAGAATGACGCCGTTCCCCATGCCGAAGAGGACCGTGGTCAGAGAAGGAGAAAAGCGGCATCCGTTCATCAGGAAAGTCACCAGTGCGACAATCAGCGCATACACCGTGGAAAAGACCGGTGTGGCCGCCTCCGCGGAGCCTTCATAATGCTCCGAAAACATCCGGTTGAAGAACGACTGTCCGGTGTAGAGCGCGACACACAGGCAGGTCAGCAGGACAAGTACAGGTCCCCACATGATGGATTCCTCCGGTTTGCATTCTCTTCGCCTGTCCTTTTTTCAGACAGGCACTGCAGTGAAAAGTATAGCCCTCCCATGCGCCGTCTGCAAGCAGGATGGGCCGTCAGGCGGTTTTTCCTCTGTCTGCTTCCAGGGAGCGCAGGGCTTTGCGGAACTGGAAGGAAAAGAGAACCGCCGTAAAGGTCACGGCCAGGGTGTCAGCGACCGGTTCTGCAAGATAGACATCCATCGCCCGGTCGCCCAGAATCCCCGCCTCCGGCAGCAGATAGATCAGGGGGATGAGCAGCACAACCTTTCTCACCAGCGCCACAATGATCGAACATCCCGCATAGCCGATGGAGGTAAAGATCTGCTGGCAGGCCATCTGGATGCCGAAAATGCACAGCACGGCACAGTAGATCCGCAGCGCTCTGCCCGTGTAGGCGATGAGTGCCGGATCGCCTGAAAAGATCCGCGCAAAGCTTTCCGGAAACAGCATAATCATCAGGTACAGGCTGAAGGAATAGATCAGATTGACCTTCAGCAGCAGCCGGAAGGTTTCCCTGACCCGGTCTCCCCGCCCCGCGCCGTAGTTATAGCTCGCAATCGGCTGGGCGCCCTGCCCGACGCCCGACATAGGCAGCAGGGCAAACTGCATGGTGCTCGTACAGATCGTCATTGCGCCGACCGCAACGTCCCCGCCATAGCGCAGAAGCGACGAGTTGAAGCAGACCTGGATCACGCTCTCGGTCACCTGCATGATGAACTGCGCCATGCCCAGGGTGACGCACGGGACAAGGATCCCGGCTTCCATCCGCATCCGTGCCTTCTTCAGGCGCAGAAAGCTTTTCTTTCCCGAGAGGAACAGCAGGCACCAGATGCAGGACACCGCCTGGGCCAGAATGGTCGCAAGCGCTGCCCCCTGCACGCCAAGGTGCAGGGCAAAGATGAACAATGGGTCCAGGATCAGGTTCAGCACCGCCCCGATGAGCACGGTCAGCATGCCGGTCTTTGCAAACCCCTGGGCCGTGATAAACATGTTCAGTCCCAGCGTCAGCTGCACAAACACGGTGCCGAGCGCATACACCCGCATATAGTCCGATGCATACCCGACCGTCTGCCCGCTCGCCCCGAAGAGCAGCAGGAGTTCGCGGCTGAATAGAGTCAGGATCGCGGTCAGGACAGCAGAGATCACCAGCAGCAGGGAAAAGCAGTTGCCCATGATCTTTTCCGCCGTGTCATGGTCCTTTCTGCCCATATAGATCGAGGCCCGCGGCGCACCGCCCGCGCTGACCAGCGCCGCAAACGCGGAAACTGCCATGATCAGGGGCATGCACACGCCGACCCCTGTCAGCGCCATCGCCCCGTCCCCGGGCATATGTCCGATATAGATGCGGTCGATGATGTTGTAGAGCATGTTGACCAGCTGCGCAATCACCGTCGGCAGGGCCAGGCGGAACAGCAGCCGTCTTACCGGTTCCTTTTCAAGGAACGTCTTATCATTCTGCACTTTGTTGCCTTCTTTTTATAGAATAGGTCTTCTCTGCCTGTCCCGGAGGAGCGTCATCCGTTCACGTTTTTCTCCAGAAAGGCCAGCTTTTCCGGGATCACGCCCATGAACAGGCTGTCCGCGTAACCGGCCAGGTGAAAGCCGTTTTTCAGATACAGCGCCTTCGCCCGTTCGTTGTGCGCATAGGTGTCGATCCGGATGACCCTGCACCCCAATTCCCGCGCATGGGAAAGCGCAAACGCAATCATGCGCGTCCCGAATCCCCGCCCGGCCTTTTCCGGCGGGACACAGAGCGTATGGATAACCAGCACTTCCCCCGGTTCGGCTGCATTCTTCCAGGGAATCTGCGCATACTCCGGCAGCTGCTCCTGATTGAGCACCATGCTTGCGCAGATCTCCCCATTCTCCTCGAGCACAAACATTTCACCCCTGGGCACCTTCTCCTCGGGCACAGCGCGGGTCGGGTAGACATCCAGGACCCAGTTGGACTGTCCGCCGTGCTCCTTTTCCCATGTCAGGAGCGCCGTATAGGTCTCCGCGATCGCCCGGATGTCCCTTTCTTCTGCCTGCCGGATCATGCTGTCCACTCCTTCCTGCCGTCGTATCGCAGAGCATATCACAGAAAAGGACATTTGTTGCGTCTTCGGTCTTTCCCTGCTGTTTTTTCTGCGTTCCCTGGGAAAGAAACAGGCAGTCCAAAAGGAGCGGATTCAAAATGAAGATTCTTTTCCCGGGATGAGCCAATGAAAAAAGCATTCCAGTGACTGAAATGCCCTGCTCTCCGGTATACAAACTGAATACAAAGGACAAACTTCCGACGATGTGCAGGACGTGTTATACTTTACCTGTTGGGTCATGGCATGGTTGGCTGATCCTGCCGGACAGAAATCATGAATCAGAATATGTTCGGCAGGAATGTCACAGCAGAGGAAGATCACGGCCCGCTCACTGAATCGAAGGAGGTCCTTTTCTATGCTGCATATTTCCGATGACGGGTTTGGCGGTTTTCTGGTTTTTGAGGAGCCTGACCTTCTGGACGATATGAAAGGCGAGTTATCCTTGGCCGCCTTTGCGGGGATTTGCGTCACCACTTTGCTGATGGCGGTAATGGTAAACCCTGATTCCTTCCGTGATGCCCTGTGCTATCTCCTGGTCGGTCTTTTCATCAATATGTACTTTCGAGGCGGAGCGAGCCTGCCGTTTTTTCGTCCGTTGGCTCTGCCGTTTTATACGGCGTTTGTCCTCTCATCCACCTATTCGCTTGTGACAAATGCAGCAGATTCACCCACCATGGGACTCCTGATGCTTCCGCTCTCGGCGATCTTTGCCCTGGCAGCCTCCCTGGCTGTATTTGGCTGTTTCTTTGGCGACAATGAACCTGTGGCGGTCACTTTTGTTCTTGGAATCACCGCCATATCCTGGATTGAGGCGGAGATCAACAATGCGTCCTTTCACTCTTCCACCTTTCTTTTTTACCTGATGAGAGTCATCACCCTGATTGCCGGCCTCTGGGCCCTTGTCATCTTTGTCCAGTGGCTGGTCGCTCTGTTCAAAGGGGAAGTCAGGCTCAGAGCTCAGCCTCTGAACCTTGTGCTGGTGGGGGTTGGACTGATCCCCATGTTTGGAATCCGCGTTTTCGGCGCTGCGGCGGCCACGCAGACGGCGCAGAGCATCCTCGCCCTGCTCTTTTTTGGGAGCTACATTGCATTGGCTGTCATCAGCAAGCAAACCGTGAAACGTATGTTCCGGGACGTGTATGGCACGGTCGATATACTGCTGCTCCCCATGATCATCTGCTCCATATTCTATTATGCCCAGGGCACGTACTTTCATGTCAGCTCAGAAGTCATTGACGCGTTTGCCGGCTTTCTGCGCGATTTCCCGCTGGCCTATGAATTTGCCCATACCTTCCAGATGATCCTTGACTGCTTTGGCGCGCTGTTCGGGGAAATCGGATACACCGTTGCCTCCCTGATTGCCCGCATCTTTGACGGGAGCGTTCCCCGGTTTACGGTACCCCCGTTTATCAGCTTCGTTTTGATGGCCGCAGCGCTGATCCCTGGTGTTCTTTTCCTCCCGGATTACATTGAAGATTCCATCTCTGCGAGAAGTCAAAAGAAAAAAAGGAGATAATCGAAAGGTCAGAGAAACCCTGTTCACTCAGGATAACCGGACTGTATTCTTCAGATCCTGTTGGGTTATCCAGACAAATCACAAATAGTCAATGGGGGCTGCCTCACCGGAGGCGGCCCCCATTTGCAACTATTCCATTTGTTTTGCCAGGATCCCCTCCCGGCCTTCCCGTTTGCATTACGTGAAGAGCGTGCACCCCGACTGTCTGAAGTGCTCCGCCATTTCCCGGAGCTGGGCGGTGGAAATCCAGAAGCGCTCCGACATGCATGCAAGGCAGTAGAGCGTCTGTGTTCCCCGCCCGATCAGCTTATAGGAAAGCCCGGTTTCACCCGAGCTTGAGGAATGCATCCGTGCTCTCACGGATCAGCTGATCGGTAATATTGGTGCCAAAGGTGTTCCAGCCCATCGGCGGACGATCTCCAGCGCCTTTAAAAAGAAGTTCGGCGTCAGTCCCAGGCTGTACCGCGAAAAGCGCGGAGAACAGAGCGACGCTGTGCCGGTCTCCCTGTAATCCCCCTGCCCCTGTGCAACTGATCAAAAACAGACACCGCCTGCTGACGCTCAAGGGCGGTGTCTGTTTTGTTTTCCATCGCAGGGTTTGATCTTCTCTGCCATCCGTATTATGATACACACAGCATTTTCCCGAACTTCCGATTCTTTTTTGGAGAACGTTTATGAAGAAACATGCCACGCATGCACCGCAGCCGATCCTTTCCCTGCATCTGGCCGTGATGATGTTCGCCCTCAGCGGCGTGATCGGACGGATCGTCCGCGTATCCTCCGTCACCCTGGCCGGCGGACGCGTCCTGTGTTCCTCTCTGGTCCTGCTCGCGATGCTGCTTTTCAGAAAACAGTCACTGCGTGCTTTATCAGGGAAAGATACCGTGCTGACCTGTCTGGCCGGATTGCTCCTGGCCGCCCACTGGACTTCGTTTTTTCAGTCTGTCCGGATGGCCTCCGTCGCCATCGGAACGATCACCTATTCCACGTTTCCTCTGTTTCTTCTCTTCCTGGAGCCTCTCCTCTACCACGAGAAGATGTCTCCAAGAAACGTGCTCCTCTCCCTGGGCCTCCTTGCCGGTGTCCTCATCACGGTGCCCGAGTTTTCCTTTTCCAATAACACCACCGTCGGCATCCTGTTCGGCATGGTGTCGAGTGTGACCTATGCCCTTCTTACGCTCATCAACCGCCGGCTCTCCCATTCCTACAGCGGCACCTGGGTCAGCTTCCGGGAACAGTCCGCTGCCGCAGCTGTCCTCTTCCCCGTTCTTCTTGTCCGCAGAGAGCCGCTCACTGCCCCGGATGTCCTCGGCATCGCGGCCATCGGCCTGATCTGCACCGCGCTCGCCTTTTCCCTGTTTGTTTCCGCCCAGAAACATGTGTCGGCGCAGACCGCCGGCATTGTCGCCGGGATGGAAACTGTCTACAGCATTCTCTTTGCTTCCCTCTTCATCGGTGAATTCCCTCAGGCGCGCGAGGTGCTCGGCGGGCTCATCATCCTGGTCATGGCCTTTCTCGCCTCCGGAAAGCCGCAGAAGGCATGACCTGCGCAGGAATCCTTCTGACACACGAAGAAGGGCAGGAAATGGAACCCATCCCCGCATCATTCAGACAGAAAAAGACCAGCTGCCGCTGATCATGCAGATTCAGACGGCAGCTGGTTTGTTTTTCCAGAGATTTCCCCTGCGCCCTGCAGAGGATGGAAGCCTGTCAGCGGGCAGCAGACATCGCGTCATATTCTGCCTTTGTAATCACACTGTCCTCGAGCAGCTTTTCCAGCACACTTCCGGCGTCTGCAGCTTCCAGGCTGTTCTTTTCAATATATGTCCTGATCTCCTCCAGGGTTTCCCCGGAAATGACACCACTCTCTGCCATGGCTTCAAAACCCGCCACAGCAGGGACGTTTGTCTCCGGAGTATCCGCACCCGTCTCTGGCAGATCATTCGGGGTTTCCGCGCCTGCTTCCGGCGCCTTCACCTCACCCTGCTGATCCGGTTTTCCCGCTTTTGAGGCCCTGCCTCTGTTTGCGGGGCGCGTGCCGTTCTTTTTTTCTCCGGATGGCATTTCCTTCTTTTCCGTCCGGGCCTCCGTGCTCTCCTCTGTCTGAACCTTTTCTCTCTTTGCCCTCACGCTGCGGTTCTTTCCCGCAGTGGATGCCTGGCCTTCCTTTTCTGCGTCCGCGCTGCTTCCATCCGCTCCCTTTGCTGCCGTCGCCTGACTTGTCGCATCGGGCTGCTCTGCGGTCGTCCCTCCTGCGGCAGACGGGTCATTCACACCCGGCTGCACTGCGGACGTGCCGGGTGCCTTTCCCGGACCCCGGCGGCGTCCCGGACCTCTCCCCTGCTGCACGGTTTCCTGCATGCGGGTCTGTGTCGTTTCACTCTGGGCGCTGCTGTCTCCTTCTGCCATGGCTGCAGACACGGCCAGCATGGCGAGTGCCAGAATCATTGCAAACATTCTTTTCATGAATTTGTTTCTCCTTTCATTTTTCAGTATGGATATCTTCACGGAAACAAGCCGTTATCCTCTGTCTGCTTTTTCTTTCAGCCCATCGTCAATTCCCTCTTCTTCCATGGATTTTTCCCCCGGTCTGCATCTTCCGGATGGAATGAGATGAGTGTACCGCGCCGTTGTGAACATCCGGCGTCCCCTGTGTGATTTCTGTCTGAAAGGTGTCTGTACGCTTTTCACCTTTTCAGCAGATTTCGAGGGACCGGCCCCTCTCCGATTGTCTTTTGTTTGTGTTTTCTTCTCACAGGGGGCTGATGCACTTGTTTTCTGGTTATTGCAGGGTATACTTGTATACATGTATACAAGAACGGAGGCCCGCCCTTATGCTTGAAACCTCATCGAAGACCAACCTGCTTGAGCAGAAAACATACCGGTATTCCCTTCAGGATGTCGCCGAACCCAATCTCTACCGTGACATCTACGATTACGAAAGCGTTCCCAAGATCGCATTCAACCATCGCCGCGTCCCGATCAACATGCCGGAAGAAATCTGGATTACAGACACTTCCTTCCGCGACGGACAGCAGTCGGTGGATCCGTACACCGTCGATCAGATTGTCGAACTCTACAAATATATGCACCGTCTGGGCGGTCCCTACGGCATCATCCGCCAGACCGAGTTTTTCGTGTATTCCGCCAAGGACCGCGAGGCCATCCGCCGCTGCCAGGACCTGGGCTACCACTTTCCGGAAATCACCACCTGGATCCGCGCAACAAAGGAAGACTTCAAGCTCGTCAGGGATCTGGGCATTCGGGAAACCGGCATTCTGGTCTCCTGCAGCGACTATCACATTTTTAAAAAGATGAAGCTGACCCGCGGCGAGGCGATGAAGAAATATCTGGACACGGTCGCCCTGGCCTTTGAGTCCGGCGTCATGCCCAGATGTCACCTCGAAGACATCACCCGCGCGGACTTCTATGGATTTGTCGTGCCCTTTGTCAATCAGCTCACCCGCATGAGCCGTGAGGCCGGCATCCCTGTGCGCATCCGTGCCTGCGACACCATGGGCTACGGCGTCCCCTATCCCGAGGTCGCCCTGCCGCGTTCCGTGCCGGGCATCATCTACGGTCTCCAGCACTATTCCGACGTCGAGAGCGAATACCTTGAATGGCACGGACACAATGACTTCTACAAAGCCGTCACCAACGCGTCCACGGCCTGGCTCTATGGCGCAAGCGCTGTCAACTGCTCGCTGCTGGGCATCGGGGAGCGGACGGGCAATATTCCGCTGGAAGCGATGTGCTTTGAATACGCGGCCCTGCGCGGATCGCTCGACGGCATGGATCCCACCGTCATCACCGAAATCGCCGACTATTTCCGCCGCGAAATCGGGTATGAAGTGCCGCCCATGCAGCCCTTTGTCGGAAAAAACTTCAACGTCACCCGCGCCGGCATCCATGCCGACGGCCTCATGAAGGACGAGGAGATCTACAACATCTTCAATACCAAGAAGATCCTCAACCGCCCTGCCTCCGTCATGATCGGCCCGAACTCGGGACTGGCCGGCATCGCCTACTGGCTCAACGATCATTATCACCTGACGGATGCCGATGCCCTGAACAAGCAGAGTCCGCTGGTTGTCACGCTCAAGGAATGGGTGGATGAACAGTTCGCCGACGGCCGCGTTGCCTCCCTGAGCCCCAACGAAATTGAAACCAGAGTGGCAGAGCTCACCGGCGGAAAGCTCGGCAAACTGGATGAGTAAAGGAGACGCGTATGGAACATCAGATGCTTTCCCTGGCCGACCAGGTCTTTGACGTCATTGAACGGGATATTCTCAACGGCACTCTAGAGCGCGGGGAATATCTCACCGAAACCGCGCTGTCCGACCGCCTCGGCGTCAGCCGCACCCCGGTACGCGAGGCGATCCGCCGCCTGTGTCAGGAACACCTGCTGGAAAACACCAAGCACGGCGTTCAGGTTGTCGGCGTGTCCCCCGAGGATATCCGTGACATTTATGAAATCCGCTACCGCCTCGAAGGCCTCGTTGCCCGCCGCGTGGCCGAGCATGCCACACCCGAGCAGCTCAAAAAGATGAAGGAGGATCTGGATCTTCAGGCCTTCTACACCGAGCGGGACGATTCCGAGAACATCAAGGAAATGGACAGCCTGTTTCATCAGGCCATGTACGATTCCTGCAACAGCGCACCGCTCCAGCACACCCTGGAGCCCCTGCTCATGCGCATCGTCAAGTACCGCAAGGCCTCCCTGTCCGCCCCGGACCGCGCAAGCAAATCCCTGGAAGAACATATGGCGATCTACAGAGCCATTGTGGACCATAACCCGGACGAGGCCGAGCGCCTCATGCTCGAACACATCCGGGCCGCTTCCACCAGCATTCTCCTCGCAGGCAGCAAGTGATCCTTTCCGATGCATCGGACGCACTGCAGCCTGCTTGACAAAAATCGGATCCGGCATATCATCCTTTTAAAAGACGAACTCGCATGATCTGCCCTGCGCGTAAGGTGCAGCATCAGAAAGGATGACCACCACATGAAGGCTCTCTCCACAAGCAGAACAGCCCAGCTGATCTTTCAGTCCATGTTCTGTGCACTCGCCCTTGTGGCCTGTGTGGGCAGCGTCGGTTTCTTTGATATGAAGTTTTCCAGTGACTTCTATATCTACTTCACCAATCTCACCTGCTATATCTCGACCGGCATGATGATCGCCGAGCTGGTCCAGACAGCCCGGAAAAAAGAGGACAGTTATGTATCGACAGCGCCGCGTGTGCATTTCATCATCATGCTGGGGCTCATCATCACCTTTATCGTCTTCAATGCGCTCCTCGCCAATGATCCGGCCCGGGATCCCGCACTGAACTACAAGGTGGAATGCCTGCTGGGCCACATTGTGCTCCCCATTCTCTTCATGGTCGACTGGGCCGTCTTCTACAAGCACGGAACAATGGACTGGAAAACCCCGCTCCTCACCCCGCTCTTCCCGCTGGGCTATGTGGTCTACGTGTTCATTCACGCAGCGCTCCGGGGCTTTGACAGCAGCATCATGAACTATGCCGGCACGGATCCCGTCATCTATCCCTATTTCTTCCTCAACCCGGAAAAGGTCGGCATCGGCGGCATGGCGTTCTGGATCCTCGGCCTCCTCGTCGCCTTTGTGGTCCTGGGCTATCTCTTCATGGTCATTGACCGTATGCTCGCAGGGAAAAAGAAAACCCTGTGAACCTTCCATCATCAACAGGTCTTCAGGCAGCCGTCCGGCTGCCTTTTTTCGCGCAGAAATGACTGCATGCCGCATGGCGGGTTTGCGAACATTTTTCCGAATTATGCATTTGTTCTTCGATATTTTCTGTTTGTTTGTTGACGCGCCTGCACCACATATGATACAATCCGCTTGTTTTCCGAACATTCTTTGTGAATCGAGGAGGGATGGTATGACATCGCACATGAGAAAAAGCTTCTGGCTGCTTCTGGTGCTGCCGGGATCGCTGTTCATCACAGTCTTCATGCTGATCCCTCTTTTTTCTGTGGTCATCTCGACCTTTTTCCCGGAGAGCAGCTTTACCCTGGCCAATTATTCCGGCCTGATCCGGAATGTGTACTTCCAGCAGGTCTTCGGGCGGAGCGTCCGTCTGAGCCTTCTGTCCACACTCCTGTGTGCGCTGCTCGGTTTTCCCTGCGCCTACTACATTTCCCGCTATTCGAAGCACAAGGGCATCATGATGGCCTTCGCCGTCTTCCCGCTCTTCACAAGCCCTGTCATCCGCTCCTTCAGCTGGATGGTCATTCTCGGGAAGAAGGGCATTGTCAACCAGTTCCTGGTGGCATCCGGTCTCTTCGCCCGTCCCCAGTCGCTTCTCTACAATGAGTTTTCCATGACCGTCGGCTTTGTGCAGCTCTTCCTTCCCCAGATGATCCTTTCGCTCCTGGGCGTGATGGATTCCATTCCGGAAGACCTCACCGAGGCCGCCGGAAGCCTTGGCGCAACGCGCTTTGTATCCTTCCTGCGCATTGTCTTCCCCCTGAGCGTGTCCGGTCTGGTCACCGGCTCCGTGCTTGTCTTTACCGGCTGCATGACCGCCTACACCACGCCCCAGCTGCTCGGTGCCACCGATACCCAGGTGCTCTCCACCATGGTCTACCAGTACGCCATGAGCCTGCGCGACTGGGCGCAGGCCTCCGCCATCGCGGTTGTCATGATTGTCGTCACCATGCTGGTTTCGTCCGTCTTCAACCGCCTCAGCCGCAAAATCAACCCGCTCGCTGCCTGATCACGGAAAGGAAGGTGACATCATGGCGCTCCTGGAACTCAGCCACATTACCGCCGGTTATGACAAAAACATCATTCTCCGTGATTTCAATCTGAGCGTGAACCGCGGGGATTTCGTCTCCCTGCTCGGTTCCTCCGGCTGCGGCAAAACCACCACGCTGCGCCTCATTGCCGGTTTCTCAGAACCCAATGAAGGCACGATTTCCTTTGACGGAAAAGACATCACGCATGTCCCGCTGCACAAGCGCAATTTTGGTTTTGTCTTTCAGAGCTATGCGCTCTTCCCGCACATGACCGTCTTTGACAATGTCGCCTTCGGCCTGAAGATGCGGAAACTTCCGAAAACCGAGATCCGCACGCGGGTCATGGATATGCTCCGTCTCGTAGACCTGGAAGGCTTTGAAGGCCGCTATCCGCGCGAAATGTCCGGCGGTCAGCGCCAGCGAGTTGCCCTGGCCCGCGCCATGGTCATCCGGCCCGACCTCATGCTGTTTGACGAACCGCTCTCCAATCTTGACGCCAAGCTGCGCGTCAAGATGCGCGTGGAAATCCGCCGCCTGCAGCAGGAGCTCGGATTCACGGCGATCTATGTCACGCATGACCAGGAGGAATGCTTTGCCATCTCCGACCAGGTCGCCATCATGAACGGCGGCGTGATCGAGCAGATGGATACCCCCGCACACATTTTCAATGCCCCGAAAACCGAGTTCATCGCGCACTTTGTCGGGTTTGAGAATTTCTTTAAACTCTCCCGCGTCTCCGGTCAGCTGACAGCAGAGAACGGCTCCCCCATGCATGTCGCCCTGGACCGCCCCGGGGATGCATTCACCGGCTGCATCCGGCCCGAGGACGTCCAGATCCTTCCCGCCGGCAGCAATGCCCTCAACGGGGTGTCCGGTGAAGTCCTCGTCTCCACCTTCCTCGGCCGGACCGTGCAGTACAATGTCCGCACCGCCATCGGCGAGTTTGTCGTCAAGGCGGACCAGTCCCAGGTTTATCCCCTCGGCGCCAGTGTTCTGCTGGAGCTGAGTGCGAATAAAATCATCCTTATCAACCCATCCAACCAGTGAACATTTGAAGGAGGAAACCACCATGCGCAAGTTCCTGTCTCTTGTCCTCGCAGCCATGATGCTTCTGTGCGTCGCTTCCGCTGCCACCGCTGAAGAGAAGCCCTATGCCGGTCAGACCCTGACCATCTCCACCTTCGCCTTCAACGCAGAGCTCCTGCAGAAGAACATCTATGATCCCTTCATGGAAATGACCGGCTGCACCATCGTTGCCGACGGCGCTTCCAATGCTGTGCGCGTCTCCAAGATTGCTGAAGCCGCTGAAGGCGACTACGACGTCGTCATCATCGGCGACATGTTCGTCAAGCAGCTCATGGCCGAAGGCAAGATCGATACCCTCGACACCGCTGCCCTGACCAACCTGAGCGCCATCTATGACAACGCCAAGGCTCCCATGGGCGAAGGCTACGGCCCGGCTTACACCTTCAACCGTCTGGGCATTGTCTATGATCCCGCAACCTGCCCGGTGGAAATCAAGTCTTTTGCCGATCTGTGGAATCCTGAACTGGCCGACTCCGTGGCCATCCCTGCCATCACCAACACCTCCGGCCCCCTGTTCTACTACGGCGTGGCCAGGGCCTTCGACCTGACCCCCGGCACCGATGACGAAGCCATCTTCGCCAAGCTGGCTGAACTCAAGGCCAACGTCAAGTCCACCTACACCTCCGCCAACAACACCATCACCATGCTCAACCAGGGTGAAATCGCCGTGGCTGTCCTGCTCGACTACTCCTACACCACCGCCAAGGGTGCCAACCCCGACTATGTGTGGGTGAATCCTTCCGAAGGCATGTTCGGCGGCTACAACATGCTCAACATCGTCACCGGTTCCAAGAACAAGGAACTGGCCCAGCTCTTCATCGACTACTATCTGAGCTATGACGTGCAGTATGCCGAGGCCATGGACGGCGTGGACAGCCCTGTCCGCACCGACGTTGTCCTGGACGAAGAGCATGCCATGAACTTCACCTACGGCGATATGGTCAATCAGCTGATCCTGCCCGACTGGGATTTCGTTGCCGCTCAGCTGCCTGCCTGGACCGAGTCCTGGAACCAGACCTTCGGCGTACAGTAATCTGAAAGAATCCAAAACCATGAGATGAGAGGAGCGAGCCCTGTGAAAAAGAAACACCATATCACCCTCGGGGTCATCACGTTTCTGGTCTATGTCTTTCTCATCGGGCCGCTGCTCATCATCATGGCCTCATCCTTTGGAGAGCAGAACGCGCTGGTCTTTCCCGGGAAGGGATTCACCCTCAAATGGTACCAGCAGGTCTTCCAGATGCGCTCTTTCATCAATTCGGCCGTCCTGTCCATTGAAATCGCACTCGCCGCGACGGCCATTGCCCTGCTCCTGGGCGTTCCCGCGGCGTATGCCATGAACCGGTACCGTTTTCCCGGAAAGAACCTCATCAAGACCATGTTCCTCTCCCCCGTTCTGATCCCCTGCATTGTGCTGGGCTTCATCATGCTCCGGTATGTCATTTCCCGCTGGAATCTCTCGGTCATCCCCAGTCTGCTCATCGGTCATACCCTGCTCTCGATACCCTATGTCATGCGCGTGGTCACCTCGTCCCTGGCCAACTTTGACTTCGCCATGGAGGAGGCCGCCGGAAGTCTCGGTGCAGCGAGAGGCTACACCTTCTTCCATATCGTGCTGCCCAACATCAAGAGCGGGATTGCCTCAGCCTGCGTTATGGCCGTGATCAATTCCTTCAACAATGTCTCGCTCTCCACATTCCTCACAGCCCCTGGCATCACCATGCTGCCCATTGAGATCATGGGGTATGTGGAGTACCATTTCGATCCCACCATTGCAGCGCTCGCCACCATCATGATGCTCGTGACGCTGGGCGTCATGCTGCTCATCGAAAAGACACTGGGGCTTCAGAGCGTTGTCTGAAGCGCACTTTCAGCCATTTGATCAGGCCGCCGGAGTGTTCCGGCGGCCTGTTTCTTTGCCCTGCTTTGTACAATTCTTGTTTTTTCCTTTGTATCTCTTGTGTTTTCGGCCTTTCAGAGGCTGAAATCCCTTGCCCGCAAAGGGAGGAATCGCTACAATATTTTCTGTTCACATAAATGTTGCAGATGAGGTGACGAACCATGGCAAAGATTCAGATGAAAACACCCCTCGTTGAAATGGACGGGGATGAAATGACCAGGATTCTCTGGGCGGATATCAAGCAGCTGCTCATTGAGCCCTACGTCGACCTCAAAACGGAATACTACGATCTCGGACTGAAACACCGCGATGAAACCAATGATCAGGTGACGGTCGACAGCGCCAATGCCACACTGAAATACGGCGTGGCCGTCAAGTGCGCCACCATTACGCCCAATGCCCAGCGCGTGGAGGAATACGGCCTCAAGCAGATGTGGAAGAGCCCCAACGGCACCATCCGCGCCATTCTCGACGGCACGGTCTTCCGCGCCCCGATCCTGGTCAAGGGCATTTCCCCCACCGTCCGCACCTGGGAAAAGCCCATCACCATCGCGCGTCACGCCTACGGCGATATCTATAAGAATTCCGAGATGTATATCCCCGGTCCCGGCAAGGCTGAGCTTGTGTTCACCGGGGCAGACGGAAAGGAAATCCGTCAGCCCATCTTTGACTTCAAAGGCCCCGGCATCCTGCAGGGCGTGCACAATCTCGACAGCAGCATCACATCGTTTGCCCATGCCTGCTTCCAGTATGCACTGAGCATTCATGAGGATCTCTGGTTTGCCACCAAGGACACCATCTCCAAGACCTACGACCACCGCTTCAAGGATATTTTCGGGGAGATCTACGAGTCCAATTACAAAGCAGCCTTTGAGGCCGCAGGCATTCAGTATTTCTACACCCTCATCGACGATGCCGTGGCGCGCATTATCCGCTCCAGGGGCGGCGTGATCTGGGCGTGCAAGAACTATGACGGCGATGTCATGAGTGACATGGTCGCCACCGCCTTCGGTTCCCTCGCCATGATGACCAGCGTGCTCGTCAGCCCGAACGGCCAGTACGAATATGAGGCGGCGCACGGCACCGTGACCCGGCACTATTACCGCCACCTCAAGGGTGAAGAAACCAGCACCAACCCGATTGCCACGATCTTTGCCTGGAGCGGTGCTCTGCGCAAGCGCGGCGAAATGGATGATCTGCCTGAACTGCAGGCGTTCGCCAATCGGCTGGAAAAGGCGGTCATGGATACGGTCAACAGCGGCATCATGACACAGGACCTGGCCCGTCTCTATGAGGGCGAGGCCCAGACCGTCACCAGCCGCATGTTCCTCTATGCGGTCGCTTCAAAGCTGCCGTCAGCCGAATAATCCGAATGGTTATGCAAAGGGAGGCGTTTAACAAACGCCTCCCTTGGTTTATAATAGGCTCATCAGGGCTTCCTTTTCCAGGGAAGCGCCTTCGACACCGACCACAAGCGCCGATACCCGGTTGGCAAGCGTCAGAGTACGCTCCAGATCCATGCCCCGGGCAAGGCCGTAGAGCATCATGCCTGCATGGGCGTCCCCGGCCCCGATCGTGTCCACGATGCGCTCTGCCTGAACGCCTGGTGCAAAGGCCTTCCTGCCCCGTCCGTCCACAGCCAGGGCCCCATCTTTTCCAAGGGTCACGATCACGGCATTCTCTGTTCTTTCATGCAGGGAGAGCGCAGCGGTCTCCGGATCATCCAGTCCCGTGAAACGGCAGGCTTCCTGCTGGTTGAGGTGCAGGACCGGATGCAGGTTCAGGATGCGATCCTGCCTCCCGGCCGGGATCGTCAGGATCCGCGGACCCGGTGCATAAAAGACCGTTCCGCCCTTCAGGCCTTCCAGGAAGGCCGTCAGCGCATCCCCTGTCCTTTCCTCGACTTCCAGTCCGCTGACATAGATGAAATCAAAGGGCTTCTCCATGACATCCTGCATCCACGCCGGGGAGAAGGTATACTCCACGCCGTGCACGGACAGGAATGTCCTTTCGCCATCCTTCTCCACCAGACAGTAGCAGCAGCCGTTCTCTGCATCCTCAAGACGCACCGGATGCACCCAGGGCTGCTCCTCCACGGCGCGCAGGACAAACGGACCGAAGAGCCCTTTCATGCCGACGGGTGTCACAAACGTCACGTCAGCACCGGCTTTTCCCAGAATATTGGCCGCATTGTATGCACACCCGCCCATGCGGAAGCGCTGACTTTTCGGATGCATGTCCTCTTCCGTCACCGGCAGATGATCCAGCTGAAGAATCACATCCACACAGCTCGACCCGATCACCAGAATCCTTCCCGCCATGCCTTTTCCCTCCATGCTCACCGGATTTGTTCCGATCTTACCATGATCCTGCCCATCCTGCAATCATCCGCAGGATATCCACAATCAATGCGGAGGTATCCACATGCTCTCTTCCATCGATCAGGTTCGTTCCCTTGCCCGCGCGCTCCAGCCCCGGATGGTCAGCACCCGCCGCTCCCTCCACATGTACCCGGAAACCGGCTTTCTTGAGATGCGCACCTCGGCCATCATCTCCGAGCGCCTGCACGCCCTGGGCTATGAAGTGCTCACCGGACGCGAAGTCCTCGACGCGGGGATGCGTCTTGGCGTTCCGGATGCGGCCGTGCTTGAAGAGCATGCACAGGCCGTGCTCACCCAGGAAGGCACGCCCTGCAGCTATCTGACAAACGATATGAAGGAAGGCATCACCGGGGTCATCGGCATGCTCCGGTGCGGAGAGGGCCCGGTCACAGCCCTGCGCTTTGACATCGATGCCCTGGGCATGACCGAGCGGACGGATCCGGAGCACCGGCCTTTCCGTGAGGGCTTTTCCAGCCGCAATCCCGGCATGATGCACGCCTGCGGGCACGACGGCCACACCGCAATCGGCCTGGGTGTCGCAGAGATCCTGATGCAGCTGCGCGCCTCCCTGCACGGCACACTGAAACTGATCTTCCAGCCGGCCGAGGAAGGCGCACGCGGCGCGCGTGCACTGACCGCTGCCGGGCATCTGGATGATGTGGATTTTTTCATCGGAAACCATATTGCACCGACGCACTCGCTGGATGACGGGGATGTGACGGCCGGAACCTGGGGTTCGCTCGCCACCACCAAGTATGATGTCATCTTCCACGGCCTGGCCGCCCACGCGGGCGGCTATCCGGAAAAGGGCAGCAATGCCCTTCTCGCCGCTGCGGAGGCGGTGCTCGCCCTGCACGCCATTCCCCGGCATTCCGGCGGACAAAGCCGCGTAAACGTGGGCGTTCTGCACGCGGGCACCGGACGCAATGTAGTCCCGGACCTGGCCAGCATGCAGGTGGAAGTGCGCGGGGAGACGACGGAGATCAACGCCTTCATGGCCGAACGCTGCGAGGCGATCTGCCGCGGCGCAGCCCAGATGCAGGGCTGCACGGTGGATCTGGTCAAGGTCGGTGAAGCCGAAGGCCAGCACAGTGACCTTCCCCTCATTGAGCGCATCGGCCGGGTGCTCGCCGAAAACCTTCCGGAACTGCGTCTTTCCAGCATCCAGAACGCACAGAACTGGGGCAGTGAAGACATTTCCATCATGATGAACCGCGTGCAGGCCCATGGCGGTCAGGCGACCTATATGCGCACCATGACCGACCTGGCCAGTGCCCAGCACACTGTCGGCTTTGACTTTGATGAATCGGTTCTGCAAAACGCCTGCGAGGTGTTCTGCGCCATCGTTCTGGACCTGATGGGAGAGGGTGACTGATGAAAACGCTTCTGAAACATGCCCATGTGCTCACCATGGACGATCAGTGGACAACCTTTGAAAACGGCTATGTGCTGACCGAAGACGGGAGGATTCTGGAGGTCGGGAGCGGAACAATGCCCGAAGCGGACCGCGTGGTGGACTGCCGCGGCGGCATTCTGCTCCCCGGGTTTGTCAATCTCCACTGCCATGCCAGCATGGTGCCCTTCCGCACCATGGGCGATGACTGTCCCGACCGTCTCCGCCGCTTCCTCTTTCCCCTGGAAAACGAAGCGCTGACCCCTGAGCTCGTCTATCTCGGTGCGATGTACGGCATCGGGGAAATGCTGCTGTCGGGCACCACAACGTTTGTGGATATGTATTACTTTGAGGACGAGGTCGCACGCGCCTGTCTGGAGACGGGTATGCGCGGCTTTCTCGGGGAGACCGTGATCTCCCAGAAAACGCCCGACAGCGAGAGTGACGAGGAAGGCCTGAAGCTCACGGAAGCCTTTCTCCGGAAGTATGCCGGTTCCGAACGCATCCACCCCATCGTTGCCCCGCACGGCACCACGACCGTTTCTGAGGCTGCGCTTCGGGCGTGTGAGGCGCTCTCTGAGAAGTACGGTGCACTCCTCACGCTGCACGCGAGCGAAATGGATTATGAGATCGCCCATTTCCTCGAAATGGGGACGACGCCCATGGCGTATCTTGAGCGGCTCGGTCTCCTCTCCGACCGTTTTCTCGCTGCCCACTGCATTCACCTGATGGAGGAAGACATGACAATGATGGCCATGCGCCGTGTCCGGATTGCGCACTGCATCGGCAGCAATACCAAGGCCGGCAAAGGCATCGCTCCGATCCGGGATGCCGTCGCCCTGGGGATTCCGTTCGGCTTTGGGACCGACGGACCGTCCAGCGGCAACACGCTCAGCATCTTTGACCAGATGCGCCTGTTCGCCGTCACCCAGAAGACGTACTACCATGACCGTTCGCTTTTCCCGGCCCGCGAGATCGTCCGGGCCGCAACACGCGGAGGGGCTGAGTGCCTGCACATGGAGCACACGCTCGGGCAGATTGCGCCGGGATTCGCCGCGGATCTGCAGGTCGTTTCCACGGATGCCGCACAGATGTTCCCGCTCTACAATCCCTATTCCGCCCTGGTCTACAGTGCGAATGCTTCCGATGTCGACTGCGTCATGGCAGACGGAAAGCTTGTCGTGGAACATCATGAGCTGACGCAGTGGAGGCTTCCTGCGCTTCGCGAAGAGCTCAGGCAGGCCATGTCCGGATTCTACCAGGCAGCTGAAAAATACCGTGAGATCATCTGACAGCGCCTTTCAGGCCATTGTGCGGAATACCGCAGATGTTGTACAATACCAGCAGATGCAAAAAACAATACAGGGAGGAAAAAAGAATGTGGAATGATTTACAGACCGGCAGCTATGCAGGCGTCATTGCGGAAACCATTTCCATCCGCGGACACGAAGGCAAGGAAATCCACGCCTGGTGGTCCCGTCCCCTCGGCGGACAGCATCCCGGCATTGTACTGATCCCTCATATGCCCGGCTGGGATGAATGGTGTCGCGAGACCAGCTTCCGCTTTTCCAGCCATGGCTACAGCGTGCTGTGCCCGGATATCTATCAGGACTTCGGCTTCGGCACGCCCACGGAAGTCTCCGGAAGAATGCGTGAGGCCGGCGGCGTCCATGATGCGAGCGTGATGGGCGACACCGCAGGGTGTCTTTCCTTCCTGCGCTCCCAGCCGCAGTCCAACGGAAAAACCGGCGTCATCGGCATGTGCTCCGGCGGCCGGCATGCGTTCCTGGCGGCCTGCACGGTTGAAGGCTTTGACGCGGCCGTGGACTGCTGGGGCGGCGGTGTCGTCATGGCCCCGGAACAGCTGAGCCCTGCCCGGCCGGTCGCACCGATCGACTATACGGAAAAGCTGAACATCCCGCTTCTGGGCATTTTCGGCAATGAGGATTTCAGTCCCACCCGCGCCGATGTAGATACGCTGGAAAAGCGTCTCAAAGACGCCGGGAAAAACTATGAGTTCCACCGCTATGACGGCGCAGGACACGGCATCTGGTACTATGACAAACCCATGTACCGCCAGGAGGCCGCCATGGATTCCTGGAACAAAACCCTGGATTTCTTTGACCGATACCTGAAAACATAACAGCAAGGAGCATCCGTATGCCGATGTCCTCCCCCTCCGGAGTCCGCAGGCCGTTTGTCGTCATGGCAAAGCCTGCGGGCTCGGCATGTAATATGCGGTGTACATACTGCTATTACCTCCACAATCCCGCTTCAACCCCCGGCGGCGTCATGAGTCCGGAAACGCTGGAATCCCTGATCCGCTCAACGATTGCAGCTTCCCCGGGACCCGTCGTTTCCTTTGTCTGGCACGGCGGCGAGCCCATGCTGGCCGGTCTTGATTTTTACCGGGAGGCGGTGCGCCTTCAGAAGCAGATGCTCCCCGATGGCTGGGAGTGCTGGAATAACCTCCAGACCAACGGGCTCGCGCTGGATGAAGACTGGTGCCGTTTTCTCTCCGCGGAGCATTTCGATGTCGGCGTGAGCCTTGACGGTACTGCCCCCGTGCATGATGCATTCCGGCCGGATGCCGCAGGGCATGCGACCTATGACCGGATTGCCGCGAACATCCGTCTGCTGCAGTCGCACGGCATCCAGCCGGATCTTCTGTGCACCGTAAACGCACAGACGGCTGAGAGTGGGCGATCTGTGTACAGCACGCTGCGGGATCTGGGCACCGGATGGATCCAGTTCATTCCCGTCGTCATCCGAAATCCGGACGGAACCCTGGCTCCTCCGTCTGTCTCTCCCCGCGCCTACGGAGAGTTCCTGAAGGACGTCTTTGCGCAGTGGTTCTACCATGACCTGGACAAAGCGGAAGTTCAGCTGTTCAGTGAGACAGCCAGAATGCTCTCCGGCGGAGAGGCCAGCCTCTGCTGGCTTCGCGAGACCTGCGGGGATGCTCCGGTCGTCGAAAAAGACGGCAGTGTCTATGCCTGCGATCATTTTGTCCGCGCGGAGTACCGGCGCGGAAGTCTCCTGGATACGCCTTTTGAAATGCTCATCAACAGCCCCAGGCAGCTGTCCTTCGGACAGCAGAAAAAAGAGGGGCTGACGCGCGCATGCCGGGCCTGCCCCTGGCTCTCCCTCTGCCACGGCGGGTGTCCCAAGGACCGCTTCGCCCTGTCGCCTGACGGTGAACCGGGCCAGTACGCCCTGTGCGAGGGCCTGAAGATGTATTTTGACTATGCTGTCCCACGGCTTCGGCGCGCCATGGCACTCTCTGCTCAGGGAACCGACCGGAGCGGGGTGATGCATCTCCTGATTCAGGAAGAGCGAAAGCAGTTTCAGGGCGTCTCCCGCAATGATCCCTGCCCCTGCGGCAGCGGAAAAAAGTTCAAGCAGTGCTGCCAGAAGCGCGTTCCCTGATGTTTCCCTGAGGCGTACCGCGTTTCCATATTTCCACAACACCGATTCAACAGCTCAGAACTCAGCGGTCCTCCATTCCCCTGGTTTCGGTCTGCTTCATACGGTTTCATGACCGCCGGATTCCTGCCCTGACCTGCTGCAAAAAAAGGAGGTTTCCCTTCATGTTCATCCGACAGAACGCATTCTCGCGGAATGGTTCTTTTCTCAAAGGTGCCCTGCACTGCCACACGACCCGGTCCGACGGTGTCGGAGATCCCGGGGATGTCATCCGCATGCATTATGAGCATGGGTATGACTTTATGGCCCTGACCGATCACAACATTTTCAACCGCATCAATTATGCCGATGTTCCCATGACCATCCTCTCGGGCCTGGAGAGAAACATGGAACTGCCCGGATTCACCGTGGACCGGCCGCACTGCGTGCATATTGTCGGGCTGGGAGCTCCTGCTGACAGCAACGGGCCTGCGCAGGATGAAGTCATCCCTCAGTACGGCCGCTTTGAGGACCCGTCAAGCGCACAGGGCATGATCGATGAAATGCACCGCTGGGGGCTGAAAACCTTCTACTGTCATCCCGAGTGGAGCTGCACAACCTATCAGGAGTACCGCTGCCTGCAGGGCAATTTCGGCGTGGAATTATGGAATTCCGGCTGCGTGCTTGAAAACGATCTGGACACAGACAACGGACACTACTGGGATGAAGCGCTCGACGAGGGCAGACAGGTCTGGGGCGTGGCGGTCGATGACGGACATGCCATGGATCAGCACTGCCACGGATGGGTCATGGTGCGTGCGGAAAATACGCCGTCCGACATTCTTCATGCCCTTGATGAAGGCGCATTCTACGCTTCCTGCGGCCCTGAAATCCATGATTTTTATGTGGAAGACAATATGGCCTATATCGACTGCAGTGAGGCGGTCTCGGTCTGCTTCCACTCCCTGCGCAGCCCGCTGCGCAAAACAGCCGGTGAGCACATCACGCACGCGGACTGCGGAATCCCGGCAGGCCTGAGATACATCCGCGCCGTCGTGACGGATGCCGCAGGACGCCGCGCATGGACGAACCCCATTTTCCTGAGATAAAAAAACAGCTGCCTCCCGCAATCTTTGCGCAGGCAGCTGGTTTTTGTTGAGTGATATAAGCCGGCTCTGTCATCTTCAGGACGAAGCATACAGCGGGTTGGCTTCGCGTATTTTTCCGCCATAGACATCCTGCAGCACATGGAACGCCCGGAGAACATCCTCCGGCACATCCGTATGCGCTATGAAGCCTTTTCCTTTCGGCCCGTACCCGTTTTCATCGTCCATCAGCCGCGGAATTTCTCCCATCAGCAGATGCACATACCGATCCATGTCCCACATCCCATGGATCGGGGCTGTATATCTCAGCGCTCCGTCTTTTTCCTCCACCACGGCCCGGTATGCCGCATAGTTAATGACCGTCATGTCGTTCGGCGCATGCTTTCTGAATCCTGCGTCCATCCGTTTCTGCATGGAAGCATCCTGGCAGAGAATCATGCTCCGGCAGGCAATTCCATTCGTCCGGATCAGTTCCAGAAGATTGGTGATATTGTTGCCGCAGTTTGTGGATTCTGTTTCCAGGAAGTCGGCTTTCAGGCCATGAACCTTTTCCAGGTATTTCTGGAAGATGACAGCCTCCGGCAGACCCGCCGTTTCGATGTCCGGATATGCACGGTGCACCGTTGTCCGCAGGGTCTCTGTCGTATGCCCTGCCCCGCCCACAATCACCGTCACGCTCGCAAGCTGTTCCCGGATCACCCCGGCCAGGACATCCCCGCCCTCCAGCACGCTCCCACCAAACAGCACAAAGACGTCTGCCTGGTCAAACCCGTACCGTTCCAGAAGCATTTCACGTTCGGGCCGTTCAATATCCCGCTGCCCGCAGAAGCGGCCGAGTGTATTGATCGCTGACACTGTTTCCGCATTCATTGTTTTCCTCCTCAAAGAGCACCTGTGCTCAAAGTGTCAATTTTCCTGACTGACCTGTCACTTTCAGGCCTCTCAAAGCGCATGGGAATATTGTATACTGGTATCACAGCAGGGGAGTAGCTCAACGCACACGCGCTGTTGCTGTCCGTCAGCCGATGATCCCCTTCATCCGGACACAACGAGAAAGCAAGACTTGCATCACAGATGGTGCAGGTCTTTTTCTGTACCCCCTGTCCCCGATCCCCATCCGGCATGCTTTCCGCCCGCATGAACCGGACGGTACCTTCGGAAGCGGGTAAATACCGTTTCCGCACTCACTTCTGTTTTCCGGTGCGGGTCTCCCCCGCCCCGTTCATCCCAGATCCAACACATGCACAGGAGGTATGAGCATGAACAGCGTTCTCGATTTTCTCGCTGCCCGGTGGTGGGCCATCCTGCTGATCGCAGCAGGCATCTTTGCTCTCATCAAACTGTTTCCCCGCTACAAAGTCGCTCCCCCGGATACCGCACTGATTATCTCCGGTCTCCTGAGGCGGAACTACAAAGTGCGCAATCCGGACGGAACCGTCGCGTCCAAGCGTTTCGGCTACCGCATTGTCCGCGGCGGCGCGACATTCTACATTCCCGGCATCGAGCGCATTGACCAATTGGATATGTGTCTGATGCAGGTGGATATCAAGACCGCGCAGCCGGTACCGACCAAGGAATACATTTCCGTCATCGTTGACGCCGTGGCCAACATCAAAATCGGCTCGGACGATCTCTCCATCGCGACGGCCGCCGAGCAGCTGCTGCACTACAACGCCGACCAGATCAAGGCCCTGGCCAAGGACGTGCTGGAAGGCAATATGCGTGAGATCATCGGCCAGATGACCATTGCAGACCTGGTGCAGAACCGTGACAAGTTTGCCCAGGAATCCATCAAGGCCGCCATGAGCGACATGAGCAACATGGGCCTTGAAATCATTAATCTGACCATCCAGAATTTCGCTGACAAGGACGGCGACGTGATTGAAACCATGGCGACCCAGAATGTGGTCGACAAGGAAAGGGATGCCGCCATCGCCCGCGCAAAGGCCCAGCAGGAAGGCCATAAGGCGGAGGTGGAAGCCGCTGCTGCGATCGCCGAGCAGGACAAGCAGCTCGCGCTTCTGCAGGCCGGTTATAAGATGGAATCCGACCAGGAGAAAGCAAAAGCCGATGAAGCTTACCGCATTGAGCAGGAACGCGTCCGGAAAACCTATGAAGCAGAGCGCGCAGCCGCAGAGCTGACCCGTCTTGAAAAAGAAACCGAACTCAAGAAACAGGAAGTCGAGATTGAACGCGAACGCCTGAATGTCCAGATTCGTGAGAAAGCCGCTGCAGAAAAGGACGCACGCGTATTCGAGGCGGAAGCTGAGAAGTTTGAACGTCAGGCCAAAGCGGATGCACAGCTCTACGAGGCTGAAAAAGAAGCCGAGGCCATCCGCATGCGCGGCGAAGCGGAGGCTGAAGCCATTCGCAAAAAAGCAGAAGCCATGCAGCTCTATGGTCAGGCCGCCATGCTGGAGATGGTGGTCGACAAACTGCCTGATATCGCCCGCTCGGTCAGCGAGCCTTTGAGCAAGACCGAGAAGATCATTCTCTTCGGCGAAGGCGGCGCTTCCTCTATGGCCCGCGACACTGCAGGCACCATGCTCCAGACCTTTGAGGCAGTCAAAGAATCCGTTGGGCTGGATATTCCGAAAATGCTCAGGGATGTTTCGACCGGCGGCCTGGTCGGCAAAGCTGACAGGGGCACCGAAGAAACTGAAAAGCCCGCTGAATAATCCACATGTAAAGCCAGGGCCCGGGGATCAGCTCCCCGGGCCCTGTTTCTGTTCACGCAGGGATGCTTACCGTTCAAAAACAACACCGCCGGCCTGCGTCGGATGGTCCATATAGACAATCTGCTTTGCCTCGCTCCGATATTTCAGAAGATTCCACACAATGAGAATATCCCCCGCTGCCGCGTCCGCCATGATGATCCCGACAAACAGCGTCAGGATGGACCCGGTAAGAATCCCGGCTATCATCGGAAGGATGCCCAGAATCACCAGCGGCATGAGTGCGCCAAAGATGTACTGACCTTTGGACAGAGGGACACGGCATGAACAGTAAGGCGTCAGATACTGCGTCATGAAACCGAATGCAATATCTTTCCAGTGATGCTCAGCAAAGATGGACCAGCTCAGCCCATGGATCAGCTCATGCACAACCACAAGAACGAAACAGACTGCCATCACAATGAAGAATGAGTAGGCATGAAAGTCTTCTGTGATCTCATGATGCAGCAGGAAGAACAGTCCAAAGCCCACCACAAGCAGAGGGATGAGCAGCAGTACAGCAAACAAGTTGGCTTTTTTGATGCTCACCGTCAGCTCCACCCTGCGGTAGCCTTCCCGCACCATGTCCTGAGAAAGCTGTTCAAACGCTTCCAGCCGCTTCTGTTCATCTTCTGAGAGTTTTCTCGCCTTTTCCTGTTCGTCCTGGTTTCCAGGATTCTTTTTGTTCATTGTACACCCTGCCTCCGTTTTGTCATTGTAAGAATTGTCAGGTGATACTTTACCACATTCCGACGATTTCTGCATCTGACAGTTCCCAATTTCCCATGTTGTTCCTGTACAATGCGGTTGTCCTATGAACGAGTGCCCGGCGCCGATGTGAACAGCTTGCCAGTTTCGATGTGAAGCACTGCTCGATGTGAACGGTTTGCCTGGCAGACACGCTTTCTATAAGGATAGAAATCGGTATGGCTTAAGAGCCGGAAAACGTGTATAACAATGGGGCGTTATCGAAGAAGCTGCAATCGAATTTTCTTTTGCTTAATGGAGCAATTCTTTCCCTCCGTACATCTTTAAAGTGTATCCGGATACAAAAGCAAGGAGGTCGCCGATGGGAACCAATAAGGAGCAGGTTTTTGTTGATATAGTACAGACCAGATCTCACCAACTGTACCGTATTGCAATGAGCTTCCTTCATTCATCTCATGATGCGGAGGATGCTGTTTCGAATGCGATTGAAGCCACTTGGAAGAATCTGTGGCGAATTGGAAATGAAGGGGCTATTCCAGCTTACCTGATACGATGTACGATTAATGCCGCAAAAATGGAGTTACGACATAGACGTCATACAGAACCGATTGAATCATATCAGGAATTCCTGATCGCTCCGGAAAATAGAACCAATGTCGGTGACTATCTGACGGGGCTAAAAGAAAAGGATCGGTTACTTCTTATTTTAAAGTATCAGGAAGACATGCCGGAAGCTGAGATTGCCGCAATTTTCCGTATACCAAGAGGAACTGTTTCCTCACGGCTTTCCAGGTTGGTGAAACGGCTTCGCGCTGATGTTTTGAAGGAGGAATGAGAATATGACTGAACAAAAATTGAGGGCATTGATGCAACGCGATGTGGTGGAGCCTTCCGAAGAATTTGATGAGCGCATTGCTCTGCAGCTGAAGAACCTTACCAGAAAGAAAGAACCTAAAATGAAAAGAAACGCAAGCATAATTGTTGCAGTTGCATTGGTATTGGTGTTAGGAATGAGCACCGCCCTGGCTGCGTTCAATGATGACGTGAATCAACTCCTGTATCAAATCTGGCCACAGGCGGCGATGGCTTTGCGCCCGGTTAATCTGGTCAGCGAGAGTCAGGGCATACGGATGGAAGTTGTTTCTGCGGTATTAAACGAAACAGAATCATTGGTAACGCTTACTATGCAGGATTTGGAAGATGATCGAATTGATGAGACAACAGACCTTTTTGACAGTGCGATTCTTCAATTGCCTTATGATGGTGCCGGAACCGTCATCCAAACCGATTACGATCCGGAAACAAAAACAGCGTCCTTTGCGGTACACATGGACTTCAACATGGACCACCCTGCTGAAAGCGATAAAGTATCTTTCAGAGTCAGCAGGTTTTTATCCCATAAGCGGGAACAGACAGTGGATCTCACACCATACATCGTGGGTACTATCGAAGAAGCGGATTCCATGCCTGTACCTGCCATACGCGGATGGGGCGGATCACCCGCAAGCAAAGATGATCACCAGACAGTCACGGATAAAGTAAGCCGATTGAGAGTATTGAATACACAAAGAAGCCTGGAGATTCCAATTGCTGATGGTGTGACGTTAACAGGAATCGGCATGATAGATGGAGCATTCCATGTGCAGATTCGGTACTCTGATGTTCTTCACACGGATAATCACGGTTTCCTGACTTTGACCAGCCATGACGGGAAAAGCTATATGGATGCCGGGCTCCCGGAGATTGGCTCTGTCAGTTGGTTTGGAGAAAACCATGACAGCTGGGAAGAATATATCTTTGAGCAGTATCCTGATAACCTTTCAGATGCGACCCTTCAGGGCACCTTCACGACGGCTTCTCCGGCAACCGAAGGCGATTGGTATGTGACATTCCCGCTCTCACTGATTCAGACTCAAAAAAACCAATAACTCAAAAACTCCCGCAAGGTTCAACCCTGCGGGAGTCTTGCCCTTACACCGTATAGGAGTACTCATCCAAATTGAAAAAGCATGGCCAGCACCCTGTAAAAAAACTGATGCCTCTGCAAAAAGCAGAAAGCATCAGCTTTTTTTGCTTCATAACGAGATATCCCAGCAGTCATCCCGGCTTGACGTCAGAGTGCCGCATCCGCCTCCAGCCTGTCCAGATGCACTGTCTGCACAGCCTGCATGCGCTCGGCTTCATAGGGATCATGCGTAACCATGATGACCGTCTTTCCCCGGCTTCTCCGGCAGGTTTCCTCCATGATTTTCTCACGGAGTTCCTCATCCAGTCCGTGAAAGGGTTCATCCAAGATCAGCAGTTCATAGTCCGCCAGAAGCGCTCTGAGCAGAGCGACCCGCCGCTTCATGCCTCCTGAAAAGGCTGAAACCGGCTTGTCTTCCGTCCCGCTCAGAGAAAACGCCTCCAGGGCTTTCTTGACCTGGGCATCCGTGAGCTCCGGAGCACACAGGCGAAGATTGGCGGCGGCGCCGAATCCCCCGCACAGGCGGTCTTCCTGAAAAACCGCAGAGATTCGCACGCCGTCGAGTCCTTCAATGGTACCGCTGTCCGGTTTTTCCAGTCCCATCAGGCACCGGAGCAGCGTGGTCTTCCCAAACCCCGAAGGGGCAAGGATCGCCGTTGTTTTTTCTCCCGGGATGGTCAGGTTCAGTCCTTTCAGGACCTGTTTGCCTCCATAGGCCTTGCTCAGTGCCTGAATCCGGATTTCTTTCATCCCTTCCACCTCCTCAGCGTCTTCATGCCCAGGTCCATGCCGTGCAGGACCAGGCGTTCACACAGGAGGCTCACCAGGACAATGACAACCGTCCATGCAAACAGGGAGGGTGTATCCAGATAGACCTTCGCCTGCTGCATATGTTCGCCGATCGAACCTCTGGGCATCCCGATCACCTCGGCTGCAATCCCGCTTTTCCAGCTCAGTCCCAGCGCTGTTTTGCAGGCTGCATGGAAATAAGGATAGACGCCGGGCAGATCGATCATCAGAAAACGGCGCGCTCTGCGCACATGAAAGACGCTCGCCATTTCCATCAGTCCCCTGTCCCGCTCGCCAATGCCGGTCAGAACACCGGTATAGATGATCGGCAGAACCATGAGGAAACTGATGAGGATCGAGAGGTTTCTGGACGAAAACCAGATCAGCGCAAGAATAATGAATGACGCAACGGGCACGGTCCGAATCGTGAGCACCAGCGGACTGAACAGTTCCCGGATGATCCTGAAGCGGCTTGAGAGTGCTGCAAGGAGGCTGCCGAGCAGCGCACCGAGAAGAAAACCGCCGAAGATCCGGATCAGGGAAAAGCCGACCGACCGCCAGAACTGCGCCTGGACAGCCATGCCTGCAAGCGTTTCAATCACCCGCACCGGGGAGACCAGCAGGATTTCACTGCCAAGAGCCATGCTCCCCAGCTGCCATATCAGCAGCCAGAAGAGCACGGCCCATAACCGGAGTCCTTTTTTCATTTCACATAATAGAAGTCAGCTTCCGGAAGCTTGCCGCCCACGGAGGCAGGATTCTGTGCAAAGAGTTCGCCCAGATATCCGCTGAGTTTATCCTGCATTTCTGCGCCGTCAATGCACACAATGTTGCATGCGGGCAGCGCCTTGAGTGCAACCGCTTCGGGCACAATCTCATAGGCCCCGACCAGCTTTGCGCCGCCTTCGACATCGGAATTCACAAAGTCAACGGAGGCGTGATAGGCTTCGAGGAACGCTGCGATCTGCTCAGAATGTGCTTCTGCATAGGCCTTCTGCACAACAACCACACCGGTGATCATGGCCGAGGGATTTTCCGCACCGGCCTGGAGCTTTTCCCATTCCTCGGTGAGATCGAGCGCCACACGCAGGCTTTCCAGCTTGGTCTGGGCCGTGGTCACAAAGGGCTGGGGCAGCATGGCAATGCCTTCTCCGCCTGCGATCAGGGTCTGGAGGCATTCGGCATGCTCGCTCTTCCATTCAATGGTCACGTCCTTCTCAGGATCGATGCCGTTGGAGGAAAGAATGTAATTGAGGGCATATTCCGGCGTGGCACCCTTGCCGCTGGCATAGATGGTCTTCCCGCGCAGATCTTCCACACTGTGCACGGTGTCGCCGTTTTCAACAATGTAGATGACACCGAGGGTGTTGACGGCAAGCACCTGAATCTTGCCCTCCGTCTTGTTGTAGAGAACAGAGGCCAGGTTGGCCGGAACCGCAGCGACATCCACGGTGCCCTGCGCAATCTGCGGGGTCACTTCATCAATCGCGGCAGCGATGGAAAAACTGTACTGTCCCTTCAGGTCATCGTTGTCCGCGCGGTCCATGACCTGCACCATGCCCATGGCCGTCGGTCCCTTGAGGGCAACGACGCGCATGGCGTCCTCAGCGGAAGCGGAAAGAGTCAGCATCAGAAGAGCAAGAACCAAAACAAGAACCTTTTTCATGGAAATCCCCTTTCCCGGCAGGCTTTTATACGATAGGCGGAGGGTCCGGCATCGGCTGGCCGGCAGCCTGCAGAAGCGCCGATAAACCCGGTCGGTTCAGAATACGGACAAGCGTCCCTTTTGTGGAAATCATCCCGGCACTGTCGAGCTGGGCCAGCTCCCGAAAGAGCGCAGCACGGCTCATGCCCAGATGTGCAGCCAGTGCTTCCCTGTTGCCCGGAAAACGGATTTCCTCCCCGCCCTGTCCCAGCAGCCAGACAATCAGGCGCACCTGATGATTCTGGGTTGTCAGCAGCTCAATCCTTCTGAGAAGGAACTGCAGCTTCTGCTGGGTCAGACGAATATAGGACATGGAGAATTCCCTGTCCTCCTCAAGAAGCGTGATCAGTGTTTCCTTGGCAATGTACGCAATCTCCGCTGCCCCTTCGCACCGCAGAATCGTCTTGAGCGGTTCCGGGTCAAACAGATTGGAAATGCCGAAACAGTCACCTTCCCTGAGCGTATTCATGCGGACATCCCGGCCGTCGGGCGTGTCCGATGAAACCGATACACGTCCGGACAGAACCAGTCCGACACAGGGCTTGCCGTCCAGCAGGTCCGTCACCGTCTCTCCTCCCTCATAGGAACAGATCACCGGTGACAGGGGCCGCGCAGCACATGTACACAAAAGCGGAGACTTAGAAAGAGCAGTCTGAAACCGATCGTTCATCCATTTCCTCCCCCCCGGCGCGATTCTAGCATGAGTCCACACTTCTGTCAACAAAAAGTATCATATGAGACTTTTTTTATTGTGAGCAGATGTCCAAACCAAACAGCACGCACCGGCTGTTCTCTGCGGTGCGTGCTGCTTCATCCTGTATCCGACCTCCGCTGTGGAGATGCCGTGTCCGGGTATCCTGCTCAGATCGACCGGGCTGCTTCCACGACCCAGCGGATCCGCTCATGTTCAATATGACTGTTCACGGTACAGTCCGCCCCCAGCAACAGTCCGCGTTTGCCGAAGGACCGGATCGTCTCACGGGTAAACTCCTTGACATCATGCTCATCCCGGTTATGCAGAATGCCGGCATGTGTCTTTCCTTCACGGTGGAGGCTCTGGAATCCGCCCAGACAGGCCCGGTCGCCGAAGAAGTACCGTCCATCCTCAAGGGACATCTTTTCCACATAGACGGCCCAGTTGACGCACTTGACCGGGTAATCCCGCCATACTTCCAGCTGATTCCTTGCTCCGGCCCAGCCGCAGCAGTGCATGATGTTGTAGTCACTGACCCGGTTGGCGTGCTCGAGCACATACAGATCGCTCGGCCGCACGATGCTGCGGTATTCCTCAGGCGTAAACCTTCCGACCTCGGCCCCCTGCACGCAGTAATACACGCCGTCGCATCCCGCTTCTGTGATCAGCTTTTCCGCCAGAAGCGCATTGTCCAGTGCGATCACATCCAGCGCATGCAGGACCGCCAGGCGGTCTTCCTGCAGGTCATGCATCACGCGGTCATCCCCGGCCCCGAAGCGGATGGAGGAGAAGGGTGCAAACACATTATAGAAAATCGGGATTTCACTGCCGCACATGGCGACGAGACGGCGGGCCCGTTCCACCTGCCCGGTGATGAACGGATGGTCCGCACCGAGCGGCTTGAGTTTTTTCCAGTCGGAAGCCGTCCGGATTTCCTCCGGAATCGGGTAGTTGAAGTAGCTGTCACACATGATCTTCATCATGTCCAGGTCACAGTCATGCACATAGTCCGCATGCGCCTGCACGCAGGCTTCGCCCCTCGCCTGCTCCCCTTCGAAATGGTACCAGAATCCGACAGGAACATGATCGACAGGCTTTTTGTCCATGGCATTGAAAACACGGGTCCGTTTATCCATTTTTCTGCGCCTCCTCACCGATTTCTTCTGCAGACAGAAATCATGCCCTGCCGAAGATGACCGTGCGCAGAGCATGCACACAGAAACCGGAATTTGTAAAATGATGCTTACAGCTTTTTGCAAGTGAGTTCGTCGTACGCCACACAGCTGTCACTGAAGGTCAACTTGAGCATCCCGCCCTTCCTTCCGAACGCGTTTTCCCCGATGGGATAGAGCATGAATTCGATTTCATCGCCGTCTTCGTCGATTGCTTTTGCGTAAAGCTCATCGTTTCTCAGGAAGACTTCGTCGACAATAAAATCGGCGTCCTCAGGATGCTCGTACTTGCCGCAGAAGCTATTCCATTTCGACTTGTCGACACTTTTGAGTGCAATATCCTCAATCGACACGATGGGCTCCGGTTCCTTATCCCTTGCGACTGCTTCCATTCCGTTCCAGTAACCCAAATACGCCCTTACATCCCTGTAGTCCCGGTTTGCGAGGATCACAAGAACCCTGTCCGCATCTATGAAGCGTTCAAACCAGGTAGCGACACCCGGCATGCCGCCGCTGTGACTGACAATCAGACCGTACTTCTCGTCGTGTCCGACTCCCCATCCGAATCCGTAGCCCAGTCCATCGTCCTCATCGTAAACAGCATCTTCGCAGTTGTT
>Ga0129307_1000823_pt1 | contig 41718 bp, 40 predicted proteins | sample P1105metagenome_FD_94437 | JGI IMG/M metagenome (GOLD analysis project Ga0129307, IMG submission 94437) | Capybara group fecal microbial communities from Wisconsin, USA - P1105 metagenome | ecosystem: Host-associated > Mammals > Digestive system > Large intestine > Fecal | place: USA: Wisconsin...
CCGATCTACATTTCCGACTACGTCCTCATGGGCTACGGCACCGGCGCCATCATGGCGGTACCGGCGCACGACCAGCGCGACTTCGACTTTGCGAAGAAGTTCGGCCTGGACATCATCCCGGTCGTCGACCCCGGCGATCCGTCGATCGATCTGTACAACCTGACCGAAGCGTTCGAGGCGGAAGGCACGATGATCAACTCGGAGCAGTTCAACGGTATGAACAACTACGAGTCCATCCCGAAGATGATCGAGTGGCTGGGTGAGAGAAACCTCGCGGAGGCGACGATCAACTACAAGCTGCGCGACTGGCTGATCTCCCGTCAGCGTTACTGGGGCACCCCGATCCCGATGATCTACTGCGAAGACTGCGGCTGGCAGCCTGAAAAGGAAGAGAACCTGCCCGTCATGCTCCCGACAGACGTCGAGTTCACCGGCAAGGGCGAATCCCCGATCACAACCAGCAAGACCTTCGTCAACACCGTCTGCCCGTGCTGCGGCAAGCCGGCGAAGCGCGAAGTGGATACCATGGATACGTTCCTCGACAGTTCCTGGTACTTCCTGCGTTACTGCGATGCGCACAACGACAAGGAAGCATTTGCCAAGGACAAGGTCGACTACTGGATGAACGTCGACCAGTACATCGGCGGCGTCGAGCATGCGATCCTGCACCTGATGTACGCGCGTTTCTTCAACATGGCACTGTACGATCTGGGTCTTGTTGATACAGAAGAACCGTTCCAGAACCTGCTCACACAGGGCATGGTCACCAAGGGTTACACTGATGACAAGGGCGAATACAAAGTTGCCAAGATGAGCAAATCGCTCGGCAATGTCGTCAGCCCGCACGAGATCATCGACAAGTACGGTGCAGATACAGCCCGTATGTTCATCCTGTTCGCAGCACCGCCAGAAAGAGAACTCGAGTGGTCCGACGCCGGCGTCGAAGGCAGCTACCGCTTCCTCGGCCGTGTCTACAGAATGGTCTACAACTTCGTCGAAGAGTTCGGCAAAGGGGAGCTCGCAGAGTCCGGCAGCGGCAAGGCAGATGAAGAGCTGCTGTTCACCCTGCACACGACCATCAAGAGAGTCACTGACGACATCGAGAAGAGATTTAACTTCAACACCGCGATCTCCGCGATCATGGAACTGGTCAACGCGATGTACAAGTACAAGGACGGCGAAGTCAACGCACCGCTGTTCCGCTACGCGCTGAAGATGCTGATCACGCTGCTGGCGCCGTTCGTGCCGCACATCTGCAGCGAGATGTGGGAGCACATGGGCTTTGAAGGCAGTGTCCATGACGAAGCATGGCCGACCTACGACGAGAGCGCAATGCAGCGTTCCACCGTCGAGATCGTTGTCCAGATCAACGGCAAGGTCAAGGCGCGCATGGATGTCGATCCCGAGATGGATCGTGATGCACTCGGCGAATTCGCGATGGCGGACGAGCAGATCAAGGCGCTGCTCGAGGGCAAGAACGTGATGAAGGTCATCGCTGTACCGGGCAAACTGGTCAACATCGTCGCGAAATAGGCGATTCTCCAGGAATCGCTCTGCCCGCACATCCGGCGGGCGGCATAAAAGAAGAATGAATGGATCCGGGGGAACGGCTGCCCATGCTGGCAGCCGCCCTCTGTATCCGGCCTAAGGCGCATCCGGCGCCGCAAATACAAAGAAAGAGATAAGACTTAACATATATGGATAAAAAAACGACTACCAAGAGCCAGGGACGAAGCGGCCGTTCCGCGGCAAGAACAGTAAAGGATGCAGCCGGCTCGGTCGCCAAGCGCACCGGCAGAGCTGCCAGGAACGTGAAAGACGCCGCTAAGAAGACTGTGAAAGCAACAGACAGCAAGTCTGGTAAAGCAGATAAAACAGCAAAGAATACGCAGAAGGGCGGCAAGCATACCGTCAGAAAAGGCGCTGCCAGAGCTGCCGGCAAGCAGCAGACTGCAGGAAGAAAGACCGCAGCTGCCAAGAGTGAACCGGCCAGAAAGAGCGCTGTCAAGAAGGCGGGCGCTGCGGCGCCGCAGAAGGTAAAAAAGGCGCCTGCAAAGAAGACGACCACCCGCAAGGCGGTTGCCGACGGACAGAAGGCAATGCCCAAAGCAACAGGAGAACTCAAGATCATCCCGCTCGGCGGGCTCAATGAGATCGGTAAAAACATGACCGCCCTCGAGTACGGCAATGAGATGATCATCGTCGACTGCGGCATGAGTTTTCCGGATGATGAAATGTACGGCATCGATGTGGTGTTGCCGGATTTCTCGTACCTCAAGAGCAGCGGCAAGAAGATCCGCGGCGTGATCATCACCCACGGACACGAAGACCACATCGGCGCAGTGCCGTATCTGCTCAAGGAAATGAACGTACCGATCTACGGCACACCGCTGCCGCTGGGGCTGATCCGGTACAAGCTGGAGGAACATGACCTCAAGGGCGACCTGCGTGAGATCCACGCGGGCGATAAGTTCCGCCTCGGCAAGTTCGTGATCAACGCGATCCGCACGACGCACAGCATCGCAGACAGCATCTGCCTCAACATCGAGACACCGGTCGGCAGAGTCTTCCACACAGGGGACTTCAAGATCGACTACACGCCGGTCGACGGCGAGCCGATCGATCTGGCGACCTTCGCAGACGTCGGAAGCAAAGGCGTGCTGCTGCTGATGGCGGACAGCACCAATGCGACCAGACCCGGCTATACCAAGTCCGAAAAGCTGGTCGGCTCGACGCTCGAGGGGATCATCCGCAGATCGAACAGCCGGATCATCATCGCGACATTCTCGTCGAATGTGCACCGGATCCAGAAGATCATCGATCACGCTGTAGCCAACCACCGCAAGGTGGCGATCTCGGGGCGCAGCATGGAGAAGGTCGTGAGTCTGGCGATCGAACTCGGCTATATCAAGGTGCCTGACGGGGTGCTCGTCGATGTCTTCGAAGCCAAGCGGATCCCGGATAAAAATCTGATCATTGTCACGACCGGCAGCCAGGGTGAGCCGATGAGCGCGCTGTCGCGCATGGCGAACAACACGCACCGGGCGATCCAGATCAAGCAGGGGGATCAGATCATCCTGTCCTCCAGTCCGATCCCGGGCAATGAAAAACTCATCAGCAATGTCATCAACCGCCTGTACGAGAAGGGTGCGGAAGTCATCTACTCGGATATCGCCGAGACGCATGTTTCGGGGCACGCCTGCGCAGAGGAACTCAAACTGGTCCACTCGCTGATCCGTCCCAAGTACTTCATGCCGGTGCACGGCGAAGTCCGGCACCTCAGGGCGCATGAAGAGATCGCGAAAGATCTCGGTATGCCGGCGGACAACATTTTCAAGCTCGAAAACGGCGACTGCCTGCACCTGAGCGAGAGCGGCGCCAAGCTGGAGAAGCATTACTGCACGGCCGGCGACGTGATGGTCGACGGACTCGGTGTCGGCGATGTCGGCAACGCGGTCCTGCGTGACCGCCGCCTGCTGTCCGAAGCAGGGCTGATCCTGGTGGTGGCCTCGATCGAGGAGGATACCAATGAGATCATCTCCGGTCCGGATCTGATCTCCCGCGGATTTGTCTATGTCAAAGACCACGGTGATCTGATGGGCGAAGCGCAGGAAGTCGCAAAGGCTGCGCTGGCGAAATACAACGGCCGCAGAGATGTTGAATGGGCCACGATGAAGAACGCGCTGCGGGATGAACTGAAGAAGTTCATCTACATGCGCACCGGCAGACACCCGGTCATCCTGCCCGTCTTTATGGAAGTCTAAGCTTACGCCGCCGCACGGCCGAGAAGAAGCCAGCGGCAGGAAAGGAGAATACTTATGAACGTTTATGATGAAGCCCACAACCTCGAGAGAGCCATCCGCGAATCGCAGGAATTCAAGGAATTCGACGCGGCCAGACAGAAGGTCAAGGCCAACCCGGAACTCGACAAGATGCTGACGGACTTCGCAGAGAAGCAGATCGCGATCCAGGCGAAGCAGATGATGGGTGAGGAAGTCGGTCCCGAAGCCATGGAAGCCGTCCAGAAGCTGTACGGCATCATCGCCAGCGACCCGCTCGCATCCGAGTATCTGCAGACACAGATGCGTTTCACCATCATGATGCAGGATGTCTACAAGATCCTGGGCGAGACCGCGGGTCTGGGAATGTAATCACGGACTTGTTAAGACTGCGTAGATTTGGTATAATAAGCGCCGGAAATCAACCGTTTCCGCTTATGAAGAAGTATATTATTGCAAAAGCAAAGATTGGAGTTAGATTATGATCAGTGCAGGTGATTTCAGAAAAGGTATGACGTTCCAGATCGATGGTGTGCCGCATGTCGTGCTGGACTTCCAGCATGTCAAGCCGGGCAAGGGCGCTGCGTTTGTCCGCACCAAGTACAAGAACATCCTGACCGGTGCGATCCGCGAGGACGCGTTCAACCCGTCGGACAAGTTCGCAAAGGCCATCATCGAGACGAAGCATATGCAGTACCTCTACAATGATGGTGAACTGTACTACTTCATGGACGGTGAGACCTACGAGCAGATCCCTGTTGGTAAGGAGATGGTCGAGGATGCGATCAAGTACCTCAGAGAGAACGACGAAGCGACCCTGAAGTTCTACGACAACGCACCGTTCCTCGTCGAGGCGCCGAACTTTGTCGACCTGAAGGTCATCGAGACCGAACCGGGCGTCAAAGGCGACACCGCGACCAACGTGCAGAAGCAGGCTGTCGTTGAGACAGGCGCGACTGTCATGGTACCGATCTTCATCGAAGAAGGCGAGATGATCCAGATCGATACCCGCAGCGGCGAGTATCTCGGCCGCGCAAAATAAGCTGTTCTTACTAAAGGATTTTCCGGTTATGGACGACTACCACAGTAGCCGCAGAATGGCTGAAGAATAAGCAACCACGGGACCATGAGAGCATACCGGCGGAACGGCCGGCGGGCTCTGATGGTTCCTTGCGCTATAACGGAGTATGAAGGATGGAATACGAAGGCATGACGAAAGGAAAACTGATCGGGATCATTCTGGTGCTGCTGGTCGTTGGCAGCATGGGGGTCACCTATTTTTACAACTGGTGGGCGGTCAAAGCGGTCAACCCCAGCGATGAGACCCCGATCATTGTGGAAATCGAAGAGGGCAGCGGCACGGCAGCGATCGCACAGACGCTCGACGATGCCGGCGTGATACGGGATAAGATCGTATTCCGTGCGCAGAGCCGGATCCGGCACCTGGACGGCACCTACATGGCAGGCACCTATGAGTTTACCAAGGCGATGAACATGTTCCAGATCATGGACAAGATTGCCGCCGGTGAGACGACGGGGCTGCGATTCCAGGTCCTGGAGGGCCAGACGATCGACAAAGTCGCCGACCAGCTTGTTGCCGAAGGGGTGGTCGATGAAGCGGATTTCTACCACGAGGTGGAAAACGGAGAGTTTGACTACCCGTTCATGAGCATGCTGCCGGAAGGGCCGACCAGACTGGAAGGGTTCCTGTATCCGGACACATATACGCTGCCTCTTGACGCGACGGCCCATGATGTCATCGATGCCATGCTGGCAGGGTTTGACAGACACATGACCGAAGAGGGCATCTACGATGCGGTGGCAGCCAGTGACATGGATCTTTACACGGTGATCACCAAGGCTTCGATCGTGCAGAGAGAGGCCGGCGCAGTCTCGGAGATGGCAAATGTCGCCAGCGTCATCGACAACCGTCTCGAGATATGGATGCCGCTGCAGATGGACAGCATCATCGCCTACATCCAGAAAGAAGACAAGATCCGCGCGACCTATTCGGACATCGCGGTCGAATCCGACTACAATCCGTACACCAACTACGGACTGCCGCCGGGGCCGATCTGTACACCCGGGATCGATGCGATCAACGCCGCCCTGCATCCGGCGGATACAGACTATCTGTATTTCGTCGCGAGCCCGGAGATGGACGGGACCAACCGGTATTCGAAGACATATGAGGAATTCCTGAAGGACAAGGCGGACTTCGACGAAGCCTACGAAAAGTACATTCAGGAGCATCCTGATCAGGAATAGCAGATGATGCGGTTTGTACATGACAACGACGCAGCGGCGGGCAGTAAGGAGGCATCTTTCGCACCTTACCGGCCGCTGAGCGAAGGTCTGGCGTGGCTGCGCGGGGTGTGCGAGCGGCGCGAGATCCCGACGATCCGCACGGATACGGAGATGCTCATGCGCGCCATTCTCGAAGAATCGCATCCGACGCAGATCCTGGAGGTCGGAACGGCGATCGGTTATTCGGCCTGCATGATGGCGACCGTGCTGCCCAAGGCGACGGTCACGACGATCGAGATCTACGACAGAAGCTTTTACGATGCGAAGGAAGCCATCGAACGGCTCGGTCTGTCGGGCAGGATCGAACAGCATCTCGGCGATGCGGCGGAAGTGCTGCCGGCGCTGGCGGCAGAAGGGCGCCGGTTTGATCTCGCTTTTATCGATGCGGCCAAGAGCCACTACCGGACGTATTTTGAAGCGGCTCTTTCCATGATGGAAAGCTGCGGGCTGATCCTGTGCGACAACCTGATGCTCGGTGCAGATCTGACAACACCCGGCAGCGGCGACAGACGGCACAGGACGAGCGCAAAGCGGATGGAGCGATTCCTCGAAGAGCTGCGGCAGGACAGCCGGGTCACCACAGACTTTTACGAATGCGGAGACGGCCTCTCGGTAAGCCGGATTCTCTGATCGAAGATACGAAAACAACAGCAAACGGGAAGACATACAACTATGAAACTGGAACTGCTTGCCCCTGCAGGGGATCCCGAAAAACTGAAGATTGCCGTTCTGTACGGCGCGGATGCCGTGTATTTCGGCGGGGAAGCGTTCAGCCTGCGCAGCGGTGCGGGCAACTTCTCACTGGAAGAGATGCGGGAAGGCATCGCCTATGCCCATGCGCACGGCGTGAAATGCTATCTCACTCTTAATATCTATCCGCACAATGAAGATATCGCACCGATGGAAGCCTTCCTGGATGAGATCCGGGACATTCCGGTCGATGCGTTCCTGGTTTCCGATCCAGGCGCGATGATGGTGCTCAAGGAGCATATCCCGGACGCGGTCATCCACCTGTCTACGCAGGCGAATATGACCAACTACCGCACGGCGCAGTTCTGGTACGGACAGGGCGTGCGCAGGGTCGTTACGGCGAGGGAAATGTCGCTCGCAGAGATCGCCCAGATGCGCGGGAAACTCCCGGAAGACATGGAGATCGAAGCGTTCGTGCACGGCGCGATGTGCGTTTCCTATTCGGGCAGATGCCTGCTCAGCAACTTCATGACCGGGCGGGACGCCAACCGCGGCGAATGCGCACATCCATGCAGATGGAAATACGCGCTCGTGGAAGAGCAGCGCCCCGGCGTCTATTGGCCGGTGGAAGAGGATGCGCACGGCAGTTACATCCTGAACTCCTGCGACCTGTGCATGATCGAGCACATCCCGGAACTGGCGCAGGCGGGCGTGACGAGCTTTAAGATCGAAGGGCGGATGAAGAGCATCTTCTATCTGGCAAGCGTGGTCGCGCAGTACCGCAAGGCGATCGATGCGGCGGAGCGCATTCTGGAAGGCAGAGCGGCCGGAGACGAAAGCGGCCCCGCGGAGGGGCAGGATGGGCAGCTTGCGGCATACCGGCAGGAAGCGCAGGGATGGCTTGCAGAGCTTGGTAAGGCCAGCCACAGGACATTCACGACGGGCTTTTACTTCGGCAAACCGGATGCATCTGCACATAACTATGAAACGAGTTCGTACGTGCGGGACTACACGTTCATCGGCCTTGTGCTCGGGTATGACGAGGCGACAGGTGAAGCGCTCGTGGAGCAGCGCAACAAGATGAGCCTGGGTGAGCAGATTGAGGTCTTCGGACCGCAGGGAGAGAGTTTTTCCCAGACGCTCAGCAGCATGAAAGATGCGGAGAGCAAAGAGCCGGTCGAAGCGGCGCCGCATCCCCAGCAGCACCTTCTGATCCGCATGACGCATCCGGTGAGCGCCGGGAGCATGCTGCGCAGGGAAAAGTTAGTGAAATAGAACAGGAAAGGAACAACCATGGACCTGACACAGGATCCTCTGATATTAGGAATCGAAATCGCAGTGATACTGCTTTTACTCGTATTGCTGGCACTGCTCAATGCCGCGGACAAGGCGATCGACGCCTGCCGCTGGACGGCGATCCGCGAGATGGCGGATGAAGGTGATAAAAGAGCAGGGCGGCTGATGCTGATCTTCAACAAACCCTCCAACTACATGGCGGCGGCAAAGATCATGATGGTCTTCTGCAGCACTGTTGCCGGTGCACTGCTTCTGATGCGGCTGTTCGCACGGTACGCAGCGGATGAAGACGATATGTTCATGCAGGGGCGCGGCATTGTCGTGCTGCTGGTTGCGGCTGCGGTCTTCGCGGTGGTGATCGTTTCGTTCATCATCATCCTGCCGCGGCAGCTTGCGCAGAGAGAGCCGGAAAAGACAGCCCTGGCGCTGTCCGGGTATGCGCTGTTTTTCTCCCGTCTCTGTAGACCGTTCGTCGTGCTGGACAGAGGCCTTGCGGGCGGGATCCTGAAGATCCTCGGCAAAGGCGGCTACGAGGAAGAAGACGAGTTCTCGGAAGATGAGGTCATGACCATGCTTGAAGTCGGGCAGGAAACAGGCGTCATCAAGGAAGAGGGCCGCAAGATGATCGACTCCATCTTCGCCTTTGACGACAAGCTCGCCTACGAGATCATGACGCCGCGCACGGATGTTTTCATGATTGATATCGAGGATGAACAGTCCGAATACGAAGATGAACTGATGCAGCTGACGTATACCCGCGTGCCGGTGTATGAAGAAGACAGCGACAACATCATCGGTATTCTGAATATCAAAGACTACCTGATCGAAGCCAGAAAGAAGGGATTTGACAAGGTCGAGATCCGCCAGATCCTGCGCAAACCGTTCTTTGTGCCGGATACCAAGAACATCGACAGCCTGTTCTTCGAACTGCAGAAGACAAAGCAGCACATCGCTCTGCTGATCGACGAATACGGCGGGTTTTCAGGCATCGTGACCATGGAGGACATCATCGAGGAAGTCATGGGTGAGATCGATGACGAATATGATGAAGAAGAACTGGAAGTTAAACAGGTTAACTATAATACATATATCGTAGATGGAAATATCGACCTCGACGACCTGAACGAGGAGATCGGCACAGACTTCTCTTCGGACTACAGCGAGACGTTCGGTGGTCTGCTGCTTGATATCCTCGGCGAGATTCCGGACGACGGGGAAGAGCGAGAGGTCCGTTTTGACCGCTATATCTGCAGGATTGAGGAAGTGAAGGACCGCCGCATCGAGCAGGTCCGCCTGATCATCCGCGACGAGGAAGATATGGTCAAAGAAGCAAAAGAGAAAGAAGACGCTGAGAAGGAATCGGACGACAAGTAGTCCGGTTTCTTTCTGCCAGAGAAGAAAGAATCAGAACGTGGAACAGAGAAGAGTCGCATTCCATACGCTGGGATGCCGTGTCAACCAGTATGAAACAGAGGCCATGAAGCACCTCTTTGAGGCGCGCGGCTATCAGATCGTCGGCGAGACAGACCCCGCCGATGTTTACGTGGTCAATACCTGCACCGTGACCGGGCTGGCGGACCGCAAATCCCGGCAGTACATCCGCCGGATGAAAAAGGCCAATCAGGATGCGGTCATCGCGGCAACGGGCTGCTATGTGCAGACCGAGCCGGAAACGCTCCGGCAGATCGAGGAACTCGACATTCTGCTCGGCACCAATCACAAGTACGAGATTGTGGATGTTGTGGAAGAGCGTCTTGCAAGACGTGCCGGCCGCGCGGGCGGCGCTGCAGCAGGGGAGACGGATGAAAAAGTGGTTCGCATCGATGCGCGGCAGTATCTCAACGAGTTCGTGGAGGCCGGCAAAGTCACCGCGCCGGACGGCAAGACCCGCGCCAATGTCAAGATCGAAGAGGGCTGCGACAGATACTGCACGTACTGCCAAATCCCGACGGCGCGCGGCCCTGTGCGCAGCAGAAAGAGGGAGAACATTCTGCGCGAATCCCGCGACCTGATCGACGCCGGGTTTAAGGAACTCATTCTGACCGGGATCAATACTGCACTGTACGAGGATCTCCCCGGCCTGCTTTCGGATCTCGACCGTATGGAAGGCGATTTCCGTGTGCGACTGGCTTCTCTGGAGCCGACTGTCGTCGATGCGCCGTTTGTGGCCAGACTGATCGAGAGCGAGCGGCTGTGCCACCACCTGCATCTGTCCCTGCAGAGCGGCAGCGATACCGTTCTGAAGAGAATGGGCCGCCGGTACGGCAGAAAAGAATACCTCGAGATCGTCAAGGTCCTGCGGGACATCGATCCGCTGTTCAATATCACGACGGATATCATCGTCGGATTTCCGGGGGAGACGGAAGAAGAGTTCGAAGAAACGCTTTCCCTGGCGGAGAAAGTCGCCTTCGGAAAGATCCACGTCTTCAAGTACTCCAGACGCCCCGGTACGAAAGCGGCCGTCATGCCGGATCAGGTGCCGGAGCCTGTCAAGAAAGAGCGCAGTGCAAGACTGCAGGCACTCGGGGACAGACTGATGGCGGACTATCACCGCCTGCACCTCGGCACAGAGCAGCGCGTTCTCGTGGAGGAACAGGGAAACGGTCTGTGGACCGGCTATACCAACGACTATACGAAAGCCTTCATCCGCAGCGACGAAGATCTGCACGACCAGTTCGTAACCGGATCTGTCGTAGATGCAGACGAGTCTGGAATAATAGTGATCAGGTAGATGGAACTGCCTGCATACAGACACTGAATGCTCAGAGATGCGGCGCAGGCATGGCCGCTCGGCGAACGTTTTCAGTTCGCCGAGCGGGTATGCCTGACCGCCGCATCTTTTGTATTTGATATCTGAATCCTGATGCAACTATGCGATTCCTCTTCTTGCAACGGACTGACAGGTATCGTAAAATAGTGGAAAAGGAGGCGAATACGATGGATGATTGCATCTTCTGCATGATCGCGAACAAAGAGATCGACAGCAATATCGTCTACGAAGACGATAAGATCATGGTATTCCATGACGCGGGTCCGTGCGCGCCGGTGCACGTTCTGATGATCCCCAAAAAGCACATCGCATCCACGGATGACCTGACCGAAGAGGACCAGGAACTGATGGGCTATATGATGTGCAAGATCAAGGACATCGCCAAGACCATGGAACTGGACAATGGCTACCGTGTGGTCATCAACTGCGGCGAAGATGGACAGCAGACCGTCAAGCATCTGCATATCCATATTATCGGCAAGAGAAAGTTGACATGGCCACCAGGCTGATAGTATAATCATAAGGCTGTTGTACAGCGAACTCCACAATGACAGGAGGTGAAAAGTCATGGCACAGGTCATCGTTAAAGATAACGAGAGCTTGGAGAGTGCGCTGAAAAGATTCAAGCGTTCGTGCGCCAGAGACGGCGTTATGAGCGAACTCAGAAAGCGGGAACATTACGAGAAGCCCAGCGTGAAGAGAAAGAAGAAGTCTGAGGCTGCTCGCAAGAAGGCAAACAAGAAGTACTAGTTTATAGACGGATATTTCTTCGGAAAAGAGGTGTATGAATGACACTGCAGGAGAGATTGACGGAAGACTTCAAAGCGGCGATGAAAGCGCACGATGAAGTGAAGAAGAACACTCTGAGTTTTGCCAGAGCAGCGATCAAGCAGGTCGAGGTCGATACACGCAAGGAAGTTGAGGATGCGGATGTACTCGCGATCCTCAAGAAGCAGGTCAAAATGAGAAAGGACGCACTCGCTGATTTTGAAAAGGCGGGGCGGACCGATCTGCTGGATTCCTACAAGGCGGAGATCGAGATCCTGGAAGCATATCTGCCGGAACAGATGAGTGAAGAACAAATCCGTAAACTCGTGACCGAAACGGCGGCGGAAGTCGGCGTGGAAGGCGGCAAGCAGAACATGGGCAAGCTCATGAAAAGCGTGATGCCGAAGGTCAAAGGTCTTGCGGACGGCAACACCGTACGGAAGATCATAGAAGAATTTCTAGCATAAGCGAAAAAAATGACCCGGAGTTGATCTGGGTCATTTGTATAAGAGAGGAACCTACATTTGGAAGACACGCTGAAAGTATCTTTGGAAGATGTAGACCGCGGCGAACTGTTCGGGATGATGGACCGCAATGCGGACGTGATCCGACAGGAGCTCGGTGTGAGTCTGACACAGCGCGGAGAGTCACTGCTCATCGGCGGGGAAAACCGCGTCAAGGCGGCAAAAGTGGTCCGTGAACTGATCGACATCGTCGATGCCGGAGAGTCCCTGGACAAGCAGAAGATCATTTATGTGATCGAGCTGGTGAACAAGGGCGTTTCGTACCGCGACAGCAGGGTCGGCAAGGACATCGTCTGCTTTACGCATACCGGCAAACCGCTCAAGGCCAAGACGATCGGGCAGAAGGACTATGTCAACGCCATTGCGAACAACGACATCGTCTTCGGCATCGGGCCTGCTGGCACCGGCAAGACATATCTCGCTGTTGCCATGGCGGTCGCCGCATTCAAGAAGAAGCAGGTGGAGAAGATCATTCTGGCAAGACCGGCGGTCGAGGCGGGCGAAAGCCTGGGGTTCCTGCCCGGCGATCTGCAGGAAAAGGTTGATCCGTATCTGCGGCCGCTGTACGATGCACTGTTCGATGTGCTCGGCAGAGACAGCGCGGCGCGCCTGAAGGAGCGCGAAGTCATTGAGATCGTGCCGCTGGCATATATGCGCGGGCGTACCCTCGACAGATCGTTCATCATTCTCGACGAGGCGCAGAACACGACGCGCGAGCAGATGAAGATGTTCCTGACGCGTATGGGCTTTGGCTCCAAGATGGTCATCACCGGCGACGTGACGCAGATCGACCTGCCGCGGGGCAAGCAGTCCGGCCTGAAAGAGGCGGAACGCATATTAAAACGCGTCCCGGAGATCAAATTCTGCTACCTGACCGATGTGGACGTTGTACGTCACGAGCTGGTCAGAAAGATCATCAAGGCGTATGATGAATACGCGGAACGCAATACGAAAGAATAAGTGCAGCAGGCGTGAAACGCAATGCTGATAACGGCTGCCATAAACAGGCACGGAGACAGCAATGAATATTTACTACGACGGCGAACAACCGGCACAGGCAGAGCGATTCATCGAAGCGGCGGAGCTGGTCCTTCAGAACGAAGGGCTGGACCCCGCTTTTTGCGAAATTAGCGTCTCATTCGTGGACGATGAGACGATCCGGGAAATCAACCGGGAAAACCGCGGTGTGGACAGCGTCACAGATGTCCTGTCCTTCCCGCAGTTTGACGACCTGGCAGACATCGACCAGAGACGGCCGTATCTGCTGGGGGATGTCGTTCTTTGCACGGCACAGGCGGAGCGGCAGGCGGAAGAGTACGGCCACAGCACGGACCGAGAACTCGTTTACCTGTTCGTGCACAGCATGTGCCATCTGGTAGGGTACGACCATATGGAAGAAGATGAAAAGGCGGAGATGCGGGCAGCCGAGGAGGCTGTCATGACAGCGTTGAAGCTGGAAAGAGAGTAAAGAGAGCAGGGTAAAGATGCGGTTGCAGAGAAAAACAGGTCTGATCACGCAAATTGTCATACTGATACTGGTTGGGATGATCATCATCTCCGTTCTGACTTTCTATACCCAGTATCGGCTTGCGCTTTACACGGTAACCAGTCAGACAGAGGATATGGCCGATCAGGTCAGCGATGAGGTGATCGATGCGGTCAGCGAATATCCCGCTTACACATGGCTGCTGCAATACTGGTATGAGCATGCGGACGAACTGGACATTGAATACGATGTCGACTACCGGACAGGGTTTGAGACGGAGAAGAAGATCGACCTTCTGAAAGCGCGCCATCCGAAAATCAATCTGCAGTATCTGGCACAGAACGAGGTCGAGGCGCTGCCGGAGGAGGATCAGAAACTGTATGCGGAAGTCGTGTACTCCTGGGTGACCATGCGCGTCAACCAGATCAAGCGGGACCATAAGATCGACTTTGTCTTCTGCGTGCTGACAACGGCGGGAAATTCGGAAGACGCCTATAAAGACCAGTTCTTCCTGTTCAGCGGGGCGGATGAAGGCACTATACGCGGAACGGAGTACCTGGAGGTCTATCCGATCGGTGTGGAAGTATCCGTCGCGGACAACGAGGAACAGCAGGCATCGATGCGGGATGCAGTAGAGGGACACGACGAATCCGCCCAGGATGCGTTCAATAACAAACCGAAGGAGCATCTGGCCATCGCCGGCGACTATGTCGATTACTACACCTACATGATGACGATCGACGATAAAGCCGTGCTGATCGGGCTGACGTACAATCTGTCCGGCCTGCTGGATACGGTTCGCATGGAAACGATCCGCGGGACAGGGCTTTCTGTGCTGTATCAGCTGATTCTGCTGCTGATCCTGCTGATGGTCCTGTATCTGTTCGCGATCCATCCGCTGGGAGAAGTTGCGAAGAACATCCGGCAGTATACGGAGGATAAGGACAGCAAGGCGGTCAAGAAGAATCTGACGGAAAGCCTGACCGGAGTTTCCGGAGTTGCGGTGCGGCATAATGAGATCGGCCAGCTGACAGACGACGTCATCGGCATGACCACGGAGATCGACGACTATATCGAACGCATCGGAACGATTTCCAAGGAGAAGGAACGTATTGAAACAGAACTCGGACTGGCGTCCCGGATCCAGGCAGCCATGATGCCCAGCACCTTCCCGGCATTCCCGGAACAGGATGAGTTCGACCTCTACGCATCCATGACGCCGGCAAGAGAAGTCGGCGGCGACTTCTATGATTTTTATGAGATCGACGATGATCATCTGGCGATCGTGATTGCCGACGTCAGCGGCAAGGGGATCCCGGCGGCGCTGTTCATGATGGTCAGCAAGATCATTCTTAAGAATATGATCAGGAACGTGAAAGATCCGGCTAAAGCGCTGGAACTGATGAATGACGAGATCTGCGCAAACAACCGTGAAGAGATGTTTGTTACGGTCTGGCTCGGCGTGCTGGAAATCTCGACCGGCAAACTGACCGCTGCGAATGCGGGCCATGAGTATCCGATCCTGCAACAGGCGGATGGCAGATTTGAACTGGTGAAAGACAAGCACGGCTTTGTCATCGGCGGTATGTCAGGCATGAAGTATCAGAACTACGAGCTGCAGCTCACCCCGGGCGCGAAGCTGTTCGTCTACACGGACGGTGTGCCGGAGGCAACGAACAGCGGCAACGAACTGTTCGGCACGGACAGGATGCTGGATGCGCTGAACACCTGCAGCGGGGGAACAACGCCGAAAGAGATCCTGGAGTGCATCGACGATTCCGTGGCGGCATTCATCGACGAAGCCGAGCAGTTTGACGATCTGACCATGCTGTGCGTGGAATACAAGGGAAGCGCGCAGGTGGTATAATAGACGTACGAACAGCAGGTATTATGCAGTAGTAAGGAGAGAATTATGTATCGTGAATTATTCCTGCAGGCGCAGGCGGTACGTGAATATGCATACGCACCGTATTCCCACTTCCGTGTCGGCGCAGCGCTCCTGACAAAGGACGGCGTCATGTACACCGGCGTCAACATCGAGAACTCGTCTTATCCGGCCGGCCTGTGTGCGGAACGCGCGGCGTTCGCCTCCGCCATCAGTCAGGGGGAAAAGGAGTTCAGCGCCATCGCCATCTGCGGCGATGCGGACGTATGCTGGCCGTGCGGGATGTGCCGCCAGTTCATGTACGAGTTCGCACCCGATCTCACAGTTGTGACCGGTTCTGATCCGGATCATCTGGAGATCATGGATCTTTCGGAGCTGCTCCCGAACGGATTTAAACTAGAAAGGACAGATATTTGAGAAGTGCATTCGTAGGCATCATCGGACGCCCCAACGTGGGCAAATCCACATTACTGAACGCGATCCTGGGCGAGAAGGTCGCCATCGCGACCAGCAAACCCCAGACTACCCGCAACACCATTCGCGGCATCTACAACGGCGAAGTCGCCGGCGATCCGCTGCAGCTGGTGTTTCTTGATACGCCCGGCATCCATAAGCCAAAGCACAAACTGGGCGATTACATGACGGGCATGGCGCTCGAGACACTCAAAGAAGTGGACGCGGTGCTGTTCCTCGTGGACAGCGTGCCGGACAAAGGCCCGGGAGACGCCTGGATCGTCGAAAAACTCAAGGAGGTCGACACACCGCGGTTCCTCGTCATCAACAAGATCGACCTGATGGAGCCGGATGAATACCTTCGCACGTTTGAGTACTACCAGGGCCTCGGGATCTTCAAGGAGATCTACGGGATCAGTGCGAAGAACGGCGTCCATGTGCAGGACGTCATCGACGGGGTTGCAAAGGCTGCCCCGGAAGGCCCGCAGTATTTCCCGGAGGATATGATCACCGATCATCCTGAGCGATTCCTCACGGCGGAGATCATCCGCGAGAAACTGCTGCTGTACCTGGAGGAGGAAGTGCCTCACGGGGTAGCGGTCGAGATCGAGTCGTTCGAGGAGGGCGAAGACATCACACGCATCGGTGCGGTCATCTACTGCGAACGCAAGAGCCACAAGAGCATCATCATCGGCAAAGGCGGCCGCAAACTGAAGGGCGTCGGCAAGGCTGCGCGCGAGGATATCGAAAAGCTGCTCGGATGCAAGGTCTTTTTAAGCCTGTGGGTGAAAATAAAAGAGAGATGGCGGGATGATGACATCGCCCTGACCAACTTCGGCTACAGGGAGAAGTCATGATCACGGACACAAGAGGCATCGTGCTCAGACAGGTGAAGACCATCGGGGGCAGGCGCATGATCAGCCTGTTCACCGAGCAATACGGCAAGATCGGCGCCGGCGTGACGGTCAGCGAGCGCGGCAAGAGCCGCAATGCAGCTGCGATGAGTCCGTTCGCGTACGGCAATTACGAGCTGTACATTTCGCACGGGCGGTTTCATCTCAACAAGGGGCAGGTCATCAAGAACTTCTACCGCATCGGGGCGGACGTCGACCGCTACATGGCAGCCGCCTACGGGCTGGAGCTCTGTGACAAACTGCTCGAGGAGGAAGTGCCGGCCAAAGATCTGTTCGAACTGACGGTCGAGTTCCTGTCGACGATGGAGGAGAGAAAGAGCCGGTACGGGACCATCCTGCTGGCGTACAAGATCAAGCTGCTGGCGTGCCTCGGTGCGCTGCCGGTGCTCGACAGATGCGCGTGCTGCGGCAAACCGGGAAAGCATCTTATGTTCAGCATTCCGGAGGGCGGGCTCGTTTGCGAAGACTGCCTCGCCGGAATGGCGCAAGATGGCGCGGATGCGTTGCTTTATAAGGTTGATTTTGTTATATTGGATATACTTGATCATATTTTGAAAAATGCTCTTTCCAGCCTGCAGAAAGCGGCGCTGGACGAGGGCCTTGCATCGCAGATCAACACGATCATAGATCGGTTCATCACGTATCATTTAGATCCGGGAGACCTGAAAGCGGGGTCGGTGCGGATCGAACAAACGGAGGTATAATCATGGAAGTTACACTGGAAAAGATCGAACTTGTCAAAGACCGGACAGGCGTCAGCTATAAAGAAGCGAAAGATGCGCTCGAAGCAGCGGACGGCAGCGTTGTCGACGCGATCATCAGCATCGAAGAAGTCATCGACACCGAGACATCCAAGAGCGTGCAGGATCAGGGCGCTGCAGTTGTCGAGAACGTCAAGAGCCTGGTCAAGAAGGGCAACGTCAGCAAGATCGTCGTGAAGAAGAACGACGGCGAAGTGCTGCTCAACCTGCCTGTGACCGCCGGTCTTGTCACAGCGGTCCTGGCGCCGTGGGGCGTGCTGGCAGGCATCCTGTCCACATTCCTGTTCAAGTGCGTTGTCGAGGTTGTCAAGGATGACGGCACTGTCATCGACGTGACCGACAGAGCGAACGAGGCGATGGGCAAAGCGGTCGAAAAGGGCAGCGAATGGAAAGATGCAGCCGTTGAAAAGAGCGGCGATGTCTTTGAGAAGGTCAAGAACAGCGATGTCATGGACAAAGTCATGAACAGCGACATCGTTGAGAAAGTCAAGAACAGCGAGATTCTCGACAAGGCGGGCGACACCATCAAGGATACCGCCGAGACGCTGAAGAACAAATTCGGCAAAGGCGCTGAAGAAGCGGAAGACGTCGTCGAAGAAGCAGCGGAGACCGTCGAAGAGAAGGTCGAGGAAGCTGTTGAGAAGGCGGAAGACGTCATTGAAGACATCAAGGAAGAAGTCGAAGAGTAAGCCGGAACAGACGGCAGCAACGTATTGTTAGGAGGAAAGTATGCAGCAGACTGTGACCATGGAAAAACTGGTCGCGCTGGCGAAGAACCGGGGTTTTGTATATCCCGGTTCGGACATTTATGGCGGCCTTGCGAACTCGTGGGATTATGGCCCTCTGGGTGTAGAACTGAAGAACAATGTCAAGAAGGCATGGTGGAAGAAATTCGTCCAGGAATCCAAGTATAACGTTGGCCTGGATGCAGCCATCCTGATGAACCCGAAAGTCTGGGAGGCTTCCGGTCATGTCGGCGGATTTGCTGATCCGCTGATCGATTGCAAGGAGTGCCATTCCCGCTTCCGTGCGGACAAACTGATCGAGGATTATATGGAGTCCAAAGGCATCGAGCTGACAGAGCCGATCGACGCATGGCCCAATGCAAAGATGGAAGAGTTCCTCGAGAAGGAACAGGTGCCGTGCCCGGACTGCGGCAAATCCAACTTCACCGGCATCCGTCAGTTCAATCTGATGTTCAAGACCTTCCAGGGCGTTACGGAAGACACACAGTCGCAGATCTATCTGCGTCCGGAGACTGCGCAGGGTATCTTTGTCAACTTCAACAACGTACAGCGCACATCCCGCAAGAAGATCCCGTTCGGCATCGCACAGATCGGCAAATCGTTCCGTAACGAGATCACCCCGGGCAACTTCATTTTCCGTACCAGAGAGTTCGAACAGATGGAGCTTGAATTCTTCTGCGAGCCCGGAACGGACCTGAAATGGCACGCCTACTGGAAAGATTTTTGCAAAAACTTCCTCTTGTCACTGGGTATGGACGAGAGTAATCTCAAGTTGCGAGATCATAGTCAGGAAGAACTTTCCCACTACAGCAACGCGACAACTGATATCGAGTATCTGTTCCCGTTCGGCTGGGGCGAACTGTGGGGCATTGCAGACCGTACAGACTTTGACCTTAAACAGCATGCCGCGCATTCCGGTCAGAAGATGGAATACCTCGATCCGGCGACCAACGAGAAGTACGTGCCGTACTGCATCGAACCGTCGCTCGGCGCAGACCGTGTCGCACTGGCGTTCCTGGCGGAAGCGTACAACGAAGAGACGATCACCAATGCGCAGGGCAACGAAGACACCCGTGTCGTCATGAAGTTCCACCCGGCGCTGGCACCGTTCAAGGCGGCTGTCCTGCCGCTCAGCAAGAAGCTGGGCCCGGTCGCGGAGCCGATCCACGAAGAACTGTCCAAGTACTTCATGGTCGACTACGACGCGAACGGCAACATCGGCAAGCGTTATCGCCGTGAGGATGAGATCGGCACACCGTACTGCATCTGCGTCGACTTCGAGACGGAAGAAGACAACTGCGTGACGGTCCGTGACAGGGACACCATGGAACAGGTACGCATCCCGGTAGAGGAAGTCAAAGACTATATCGCGCAGAAGATCGTATTCTAACACTCTTTGTGCGGTAAAGGAGAATAAGGATGGAAAAATACGTCTATTCGTTCAACGAGGGCTCCAAGGATATGAAGAACCTCCTTGGAGGAAAAGGCGCAAACCTTGCAGAAATGACCAAGATCGGTCTGCCGGTCCCGTTCGGATTCACGGTCACCACGGATGCCTGCTTCAAGTACTATGAAGACGGCCGGATGGTCAACGATGATATCAAGGCACAGATCTTTGAAAAACTGCAGGAACTCGAGTCTGTCATGGGCAAGACATTCGGGGATGTGGAGAATCCGCTTCTCGTGTCGGTCCGTTCCGGCGCACCCATTTCGATGCCCGGCATGATGGATACCATCCTCAATCTGGGACTCAACGATGACAGCGTCATAGGCCTTGCTGCGAAGACCGGCAATGAACGGTTTGCCTACGACAGCTACCGCCGCTTCATCCAGATGTTCGGCGACGTCGTGCTGGAGATCCCCAAAGCGAAATTTGATAAGATCTTTGACGGCAAGAAAGAAGAGGAGGGCTATCAGTACGATACCGAACTGAGCCCGGCCGACCTGCAGTACGTCATCGCAGCATACAAAGACCTCGTCGAAGCAGAGATCGGAAGAGAATTCCCGCAGGAACCGAAGGACCAGCTGATGGAAGCGGTCCAGGCGGTGTTCCGCTCCTGGAACAACGAACGCGCGATCCTGTACAGACAGCTTAACGGCATCTCCAGCAGCCTGGGGACTGCCGTTAACGTGCAGTCAATGGTGTTCGGCAACATGGGCGAAACGTCCGGCACAGGCGTTGCGTTCACAAGAAGCCCTGTCAACGGCGAGAACCGCATCTTCGGCGAATTCCTCGTCAATGCACAGGGGGAAGACGTCGTTGCCGGCATCCGTACGCCGCAGCCCATCGCAGAGATGGAAAAGGCGTTCCCGGAAGTCTACCAGGAATTCAACCGCATCGCACATCTGCTCGAGTCGCACTACACGGATATGCAGGACATGGAGTTCACGGTCGAAAACAACCGTCTCTTCATGCTGCAGACCCGCAACGGCAAGCGGACGGCGGAAGCGGCCGTCAAGATCGCCGTTGATATGGAGCACGAAGGACTGATCGACCGCGAGACGGCGATCACACGTCTGGAGCCGTCGCAGATCGACCAGCTCCTGCATCCGACATTTGATAAAAAGCAGCTGGAAGCGCAGAAGCCGCTTACCAAGGGACTTCCGGCATCGCCCGGCGCAGCCTGCGGCCGCATTTTCTTCACGGCAGAGGATGCTGTGGAAGCTGCCTCCGACGGTATGCGCGTCATCCTGGTCCGTCAGGAGACGTCTCCGGAGGATCTGGCCGGCATGGTCAGTGCGGAAGGCATCCTGACCGCAAGAGGCGGCATGACGTCCCACGCGGCAGTCGTTGCCAGAGGCATGGGCAAATGCTGCGTTTCCGGCGCCAGTGAGATCAAGGTCGACGAAGAAAAGAAACTGCTCACGATCGGTGAGGAAGTGTTCGAAGAGGGCGATTTCCTGTCTCTCGACGGCACGACCGGCAATGTCTATGACGGGGAGATCGATACCGTCGATCCGGAACTCAAAGGCGACTTTGCCACCATCATGAAGTGGGCGGACGATATCCGCACGCTGGCGATCCGCACCAATGCGGACAATCCGCGCGATGCGCAGCAGGCGATCGAATTCGGTGCAGAAGGCATCGGCCTCTGCCGTACGGAGCATATGTTCTTTGCGGAAGAGCGCATCTCGGCGATCCGCCGCATGATCCTTGCAGACAACGTCAAGGAGAGAAGAAGAGCGCTTGCGAAACTCCTGCCGTATCAGAAGCAGGACTTCATGGATATTTACAGTGTCATGGGCGAACGGCCGGTGACGATCCGTCTGCTGGATCCGCCGCTCCATGAGTTCATCCCGCACACGCAGACGGAGATTCGTCAGCTCGCAGAGCAGTACAATCTGTCCTACGACAAGCTCTCCAGAAAAGTGCGTGAGCTGCAGGAGTTCAACCCGATGCTCGGACACCGCGGCTGCCGTCTGGCAGTCACATATCCGGAGATCGCAGAGATGCAGACCGAGGCGATCATTACGGCGGCGGTCGACATCTATCTCGAGACCGGGCAGAAGATCGTTCCCGAGATCATGATCCCGCTGGTCGGCCTGGAAGCAGAGCTCGCAGCGGTCAAGAAGGTCGTTGTCGAAACGGCAGAGACCGTCTTCGAAGCATCCGGCGTCAGACTGGACTACAAAGTCGGTACCATGATCGAGATCCCGCGCGCGGCGCTGACGGCGGACGATATCGCCAAAGAGGCAGAGTTCTTCTCCTTCGGCACCAATGATCTGACGCAGATGACGTTCGGCTTCAGCCGCGACGATACCGGCAAAATCATCAAGGAGTACCGCGATAAGGATATCTTCGAGGACGATCCGTTCCAGACGCTCGATCAGAAGGGCGTCGGCAAACTGGTCGAGATGGCGGCAGAACTCGGCAGAAAGACCAGACCGAATATCAAGCTCGGCATCTGCGGCGAGCACGGCGGCGATCCGAAGACGATCGACTTCTGCTACCGCGTCGGACTGGACTATGTATCCTGTTCGCCGTTCCGTGTACCGGTGGCAAGACTGGCTGCGGCGCAGGCGGTCGTCAACAATCGCTAGACCGGAAAATCACATCCACAGAACTGACAAAGTGGGCGCTTAAGGCGCCCACTTTTTGCTTGTTCTGCGCAGAGGGTTATGCGATAATGAATTTGCATAAACAGGACTTGCTCCGGTACAGATATTGCGCGGCCGAGCGGCTGCCGATACGCTGGCCGTATGAAAGACAGGTGAGAGTATGGAGCTCAATGCAAGGATGATCTGCATTCTGCAGGAAGTTGTAGAAGCGCAGGACACGGTGACGGTCGACCAGATCTGCAGCCGCAACGACATCTCCAAGCGGACGTTCTATTACGATATCAAGAATGTCAATGCCTGGCTCAGGGAGAAGCAACTGCCTGAGATCATACTGCGAAGCGGTTCCTGCACGATCGATGCCTCTGTCGGCGATGCGCTGGCGGAGATCATACGGCAGAATGATACCGAATACTTCATGTCCGTGGATGAGCGGAAGATCATGATGGCGATGTACATCGGCCTTGCGGCAAGAAGGGTGCGCATCCATGATTTCTGTGAGCTGTTCGATATCAGCAAGAATACAGTGCTCTCGGATATGAAGAACATCCGCCGGGAACTGGCGGAGCGTCATATCGGTCTCAGGTTTGAGACGGAAAGAGGCTACTATTTCCAGGGCAACGAATACGCGATCCGCAACTACCTGTACGGGCAGTTTAAAAAGGTCCGTTCGATCAAGACGGGGCAGTATATCAGAAGATTTCTCAACGAGCAGCTCACCGGTCTGGGCGGCCAGCAGCGCGATTACTGGGAGGCTTTCAAGGAATGCCTGGTGATCTACGAAGAAACCGCCAACACCAGCATCGTCGAGAATGATACGGACGGCGGGACGTTTATCCTGACGGTTTCCTACCTGCGGCACGCGCACGGGCATCTGTTCCGGGTCAACACATCCAGAACCCAGCAGATCCGCAGCACGCGCGCCTATAAGGGGGCGGTCAATCTGTCCGGAAAGATCAGCGAATATGTCGGACTTGCCTGCAGTGAGCAGGAAATCTGCTATATGGCGCTTTGTTTTCTGGCCATGCAGAACTTTGACCCGGTCGCTACAGAAGGGCAGGATCCCGAAATGGTGGCGTTCACGGAGCGATTCCTTGCCGGCATCGAGCAGACAGGGCTTGCGGAGTTTCAGGATAGAGATACCCTGAAGGGCAGACTCGTCAACCACATCGCCCCGATGATCTACAGGATCACCTACGGCGTGCAGCTCGACAATCCGATCGCGGAGAGCGTCAAACGGGATTACGGGGCGGCATTTGAGCTCGCCAGAAAGGGCATCGAAGCCACGGATGCGAAGCTCGCGGCCAGGATCACAGAAGATGAGCTCTCCTATCTGGCGATCTATATCGCGGACGGGATCAAGAGCGGGGTGCAGCCGGAGAGAGGGCGCGGCAAGATCCTGGTGGTCTGTCCGGAGGGCGTCGCCACAGCGCTGCTCATCAGGGACCAGCTCGAGAGTATGCTGGAGCCGTACTATGTGTACGACCTGACTTCCGTCAAGAACATCGCTGCAACGGACCTGTCGCAGTATCTGCTGATCGCAACGGCGGCGAAGTGCGACCTGCCGGCGGACAAAACCGTGCGCGTCAGTCTGTTCCTGACGGAGGACAACAAGCGGAGCATCCTGGAAAAGCTCAATCAGGAAAAAATGCATCTGAGGATCCGCCCGCGCGAAGTCATGGCGATCATACGGAAACGCCTTGGCAGCAATGCGCAGCAAATGACGGAACTCAATACGGAACTGCTCAACTATTTCAATACGCACAGAAGCGAATAACCGGGCTGCTGTGCCAGGAAGGAACCATACATGGCAGAAGAATACAATCAGACAAGGCTGAAGACGAGCGAACAGCTCGCCTTCATCGGACGGGACTACAAAAGCGCCGATGAACTCATACGTGCTGCCGGAGAGGCGGCCGTCAGCCTTGGGTATGCGGACGAAGGCTATATTCAGGACGTGATCGACAGGGAAAAGGAGTATCCGACCGGACTCAACGCGGTCATGCCGATCGCGATCCCGCATGTGAGCACGCACGTCAGGGAGTCCTTCATGGCGGTGGTGACACTGAAAGAACCCGTGGCGTTCGAGCCGATGGACGGACGCGGCGGTACACTGCCTGTGCAGATCGTCTTTGTCTTCGGTCTTCTGGATCACCGCGATCAGGTGCAGGTCCTGAAGAGACTGGCGCAGATGTTCAAGGACAGGGAAGCGCTGCAGCGGCTGCGGGATGCGTCCTCGGATGCTGCAGGCTGCAGCCTCGTACAGGAATACCTCGGAGAACTGGTGGAAATCATCTGACGGGAGGAAAGAGAATGGTCAGCAGGAACTACACGATCCACAGCAAGGTGGGGCTGCATGCCAGACCGGCATCGATGCTGGTCAAAACGGCGAACGAATATGAAAGCCGTGTGCATATCCGGACGGAAGATATGGAAGTGGACGCCAAGAGCATCCTGTCCGTTATGGTGCTCGGCGCCGGCTGCGGCGATCAGATCGAGATCATTGTGGAAGGCCCGGACGAAGAGGAAGCGCTCGCTGCGATCGTGGCGACACTGGATGGTTTTCTGGACAAGTTCGACTGATTTGCCTGCGCGGGATGAAAAGTCGGAGATACCGGCAAAAAGCCGGTATTTTTTTGTGCAAAACTATTTACTTTTCAATTTAGTTGTGTACAATTAAATTATACAAAATAGATAACTGCCATTTACGCAGACAAGTTCTTCAGCATATATGAAATGGTAAGACGGATCGTGCGGAAGCGATTCCGTAAAAGAAAGGAGCACACAATGAGCATTTATGATTTCACAGTAAAAAAACAGGACGGCACCGAACAGTCCCTGGCGGATTTCAAAGGCAAGCTGCTGCTCGTTGTCAATACCGCGACCGGCTGCGGATTCACCCCGCAGTACAAGGAACTCGAGGAGTACTACGAAGAATTCAACGAACAGGGATTTGAGATCCTCGACTTCCCGTGCAACCAGTTCGCGGGGCAGGCTCCCGGCACCGACGAGGAAATCCACCAGTTCTGCACACTGAAATACGACACCAAGTTCCCGCAGTTCTCCAAGATCGACGTCAACGGCGAGAGCGCGGATCCGCTGTTCCAGTGGCTGACCGACAACACCACCTTCAAAGGGTTCTCCGGCCCGATGGGCGTTGCCATGAGTGCGATGCTCAAGAAGATCGACCCGGACTACAAGAACAACAGTGCCATCAAGTGGAACTTCACCAAATTCCTCATCGACCGTGACGGCGAGATCCTGGCGCGTTTTGAGCCGACCGACAAGATGAAGAAGGTCAGAGAAGAGATCAAAGCGGCTCTGTAAGGGAGACAGCTTTGCGGTAAGTAAGAGTCTATGAGGCAGGAGGCAGTCATGGCAGAGAAAAAACAAACGGATAAATACGATGTGCTGCGGCTGGATCACCAGCTTTGCTTCCCGCTCTATGCGTGCGCAAAGGAAGTCGTCCGGCGGTACAAACCGTTCCTCGATGAGATCGATCTGACGTATACCCAGTACATCGCAATGATGGTGCTCTGGGAGAAAAAACAGGTCACGGTCAAGGAACTCGGCGAATCGCTCTTCCTGGACTCGGGCACGCTGACGCCGCTCCTCAAGAAGATGGAAAGCAAAGGACTGCTCACAAGAGAGCGGTCCAAAGAGGACGAACGCGTCCTGCTCGTCACCATCACGGAAAAAGGCGAAGCATTGAAAGAGAAAGCTGTGAACGTTCCGTCGCAGCTGATGAGCTGCATCACCATGGATCCGGAGGATGCGGCCAAACTGTATGAGTTATTGTATAAAGCACTCGGCGGCATGGCATAGACCGGCTGCCCGATAAGAAGGGGAATCCGTTATGGATCGCGAAAAAAGCATTGTCAAAGTCAGCATCGTAGGGATCGTGGTCAATCTCGTCCTCGTTGCTTTCAAGGCGTTTGTCGGCTTCGTCACGGGGTCGATCGCCGTCATTCTGGACGCGGTCAACAACCTGAGCGACGCGCTGTCCTCGGTGATCACCATCATCGGGGCCAAGCTCGCAGGCAGGGCGCCGGATAAAAAGCACCCGTACGGCCACGGGCGCATCGAGTATCTGAGCTCGGTCGTCATCGCCGTGCTGGTCCTGCTCGCAGGCCTGACCAGTTTTAAAGAGTCGGTGGAGAAAATCCTGCATCCGGCTGCAGCGAATTACACGACTGCCTCTCTGATCATCATTGCGGCGGCTGTTCTGACCAAGTACTTCCTCGGCAGATACGTCTCCCGGCAGGGCAAGAAGCTGAATTCGCAGTCCCTGATCGCCTCCGGCGCGGATGCGACCTTCGACGCGGTCCTGTCGCTCTCCACACTGGTAGCGGCGGCCATCAGCCTGCTGTTCCACCTGAGCGTGGAAGGGTACCTGGGTGTGATCATCTCGGTTGTCATTCTGAAGGCGGGCATGGAGATCCTGATGGAATCCATCGGCAGCATCATCGGTCTGCGCGTGGACAGCGATCTCGTCGGCCGGATGAAAGAGACGATTTGCGGCTTCGATCATGTGCACGGCGCATACGACCTGACGCTCCACAACTACGGCCCGGAGCGGATCATGGGCTCTGTGCATATCGAAGTCGATGATGTGCTGACTGCAAGAGAGATCCATTACCTGACACGCCGCATCTCTGCGAAGATCTATCAGGAGTTCGGCATCATCCTGACGGTCGGCATCTATGCCTCCAATACCGAGGATGACGAGTACGCAGCCATGAAAGAGCGGCTCGAAGCGATCGCGGAGGACAACCCGGACGTCCTGCAGGTGCACGCTTTCTATGCGGATAAAGAACGCCACATGGTCACCTTCGACCTGGTCATCAGCTTTGACGCAGAGTCCCCGCAGGCGGTCAGTGAAGCCGTGACAGCGCAGATGAAATCCGAATTTCCCGAATACGTATTCTATCCCGTCATTGACACGGATGTGAGTGATTGATACAGAATGAGAAACGGCGGCGCAGTCGCATGACTCTGAAAGAGCAGTGCACGCACAGCACGCGAAGCGCAACGTTGCGCAGCACAGTGAGCGGAGCGTGTTTGCGGGACAGCTGCTCTGATCCGGAGACTGCGGAGTGCCGATGCTAGTACTGGAGGTAAACACAGATGAGTAAATTGAACGATTTCCTTACGGAAGCCGGCCTTTTCTTCCTGGCAACCGCAGACGGCGACCAGCCGAAGCTTCGCCCGCTCGGCGCACATATGGAGATGGACGGCAAAGTCATGTTTGGCGTCGGCGATTTCAAGGACGTCTACAAGCAGCTTGCAGCCAACCCGAAGACCGAGATCGTCGCCGCAAAGGCGGACGGCCACTGGCTGCGTTACACTGGCAAGGCGGTCTTTGAGACCGATCCGAAGTACGCGGAGGCCATGCTCGATATGATGCCTAACTTAAGAGACATCTACAACGAGGAGACCGGCCACAAGATGAAGGTGTTCCATCTGGAGGAAGCTTCTGCCCGCATCATCCCCGTGATGGGGGAAGGGGAAGCGATCGACTGCTAGCAGGAAGTGCAACATGAAGACAGCTATGTATGACCCGCAAAACACCGTGATCCTGGCCTGCAGCTCGCTGACCGAATATGTGGAAGAGGCGCAGCGCCGCTGCGGGACCGATCTGCCGGTGATCTATATGAATCGCCTGTACCACCGCGACCCGAAGGAAATGCAGTCGCATATCGTGGCAGCGCTGGCGGAAAAACTGCCGGAGGGTACGGATACCGTACTTGTTGCCATGGGATTCTGCGGCGGCTCCTGGGACGGCGTCAGCGCACCGTGCAGACTGGTGCTGCCGCGCATCGATGACTGTGTCTCTCTGCTGCTGCAGACGGGGGATGAGCCGGTCAGCGATCTGAAAAAGCCCGGGCACCTGTATGTGCGCGCGAAGGATCCGAAAGAAGAATCGTTCAAGCGGATCTTTGAACGACTGACACAGGAGATCGATGAAGAGACAAAGGCCCGGTATCATAAAGACTGGCAGGATCTCTACAGTCATCTCGACATCATCGACACCGGCATCAACGGATGCAGAGAGCCGGGTTACAGGGCTGTCGTCCAGGAGGATGCCGACTGGCTGGATGCGGCACTCGGGTATGTGCCGGGCGGTACGCATCTGATCGAAAAACTGCTGCGCGGTGACTGGGACGAACAGTTCCTGGTGCTGGATGGACAGGCGGTGACTAAAGAAGATATGCTGGTATAACACAAGCTTGCTGAGCTCCAGCCGGCGATCATAACAGAATCAAAACCGTACACTTGACCGGTGTGCGGTTTTTCGTTACAATCATGTCACCTGATGGTAAAATATGGAATTTGTGAATGAAATGTGAATGAATGGCGCATGCCGGAAAGGAAGAAAGATGGAAATCATCAGTTTAAGGATCCGCACGAACGATGAGGCATATGGACAGGTCCTGCAGACTGTGCTCAAGAGGAATTATCCGGGGTTTATGATCCAGCTGGAATCGCTGCCCGATGCGAAGGCGGGCGCGGCGGAAGCGGGGCAGGAGGCATCTGTGCAGCCAGCTGGGACACAGACCGGCAGCTGGGGGATCGACCTGAGCCTCTGTGATGACCGCAATCAGCTTCGGGAGGGGGAGGTCCTGTTGTCCGAGCAGCCGTTTGCAGAGGCTGCGGATGTAGAGAGTCTGTTTAAATATGCGCCGGCGCAGGAGATGATCGAGCAGATCCTCGAACTGTGCGCGTCCAGGGTGCACAGGCAGATCTTTCGGCCGGCAAACGGGAAATGCCGCATTGTAGGAGTGTTTTCCGCATCTGGTGGGAAAGGCTGTACGGCGGTGAGCCTGGCACTGGCGCAGTACAGTGCCAGGCTGCGCGGCAGTCGCCCGCTGATCTTGCCGCTCGGGCAGCTGCCGCATGGCGGCGCGTGCGCCGCCACCGCCGGGATCATGCCGCTGCGCGAATTCGTATACCGGACGCTGCGCGCTGAAAACGCGGATATTCCCGGCAGCGGGGCCAGAAAGCCGCCGCAGAGTTCCTCACTCCTTGAGCGAGCTGTGAAGACCGACGACTTCGGAACGGGATGGTTTGCCATGCCGCCTGCGGAAAACCCGCTCTGCCGCCTCAGTGCGGACGGAATGCAGACCGTTCTGCGCGCCGTGACCGCCGGCGGGTTCGACCTGCTCTTTGCGGATATCGGCAACGTGATGAGCGAGGCCGCCTTTACGGTCCTGCGCGCATCCGACCAGCTCCTCATGCTGCTGGACGAGAAGGACGCGGACGAGCGGATGCAGGAATACCTGCGTACAGTCTGCGGGGGTGGTGTGACAGGTAAGATCATCCCGGTCCGCAACCGCTGGATAGACAGCGCCGCGACGGCGGTCAGCCGGTTCTTCGAAGATACGGACGAAGGCCTGGCGGAAGAAGCGATTCCTATCCCGTATGAGCCGCAGCTCGACCACGAACGCGGGGCAGCCCGCGACCCGGTCTTTCCGCTGGAGGGGGGATTTGTGGATGCCGCCGAGGATCTTCTGAATCTCCTGGACAGCCGTTTTTTAACGGCGGCATGACAGAGCGATTCTTCATCAGGCACAGACAAAGCAGGTATTCCCGTGATACAATGAACTAACGTTACTGGAGAAAGAAAGGGATCCCTGTGCATCTGGATACATTCGTCATCGACCTTGCGCTGATCATGGGCGCGTCAGCAATCATATCGATCCTGTTCAGGAAACTGCATCTTCCCACCGTGCTGGGGTATATTACCGCAGGCTTTCTGATCAGCCCGTATTTCACGCTGCTGCCCACCGTCGTCGAGACCGATGACATACAGACCTGGTCCACGATCGGCATCGTTTTCCTGATGTTCGGTCTGGGACTCGAGTTTTCGTTCGTCAAACTGTCCAGGGTCGGCAGCAGTGCCATCATCACCGCCATGACCGTCATGAGCGGGATGGTCGTGATCGGCATTGCGCTTGGCCATGCGCTGGGCTTTGGCCGGATGGATGCTATCTTCCTCGGATGCATGCTGTCCATGTCGTCCACGATGATCATCATGAAAGCCTTCGAGGAGTACGGGCTCAAGGAAGAGCGTGCGAGCTCTCTCGTGCTTGGTGCGCTGGTCGTCGAGGATGTCGGCGGGATCTTCATGATCATTGTCCTGTCGGCGATCTCGGTCGGCACGGGCGTGTCCGGCGGGGCACTGGCTAGTAAACTTGGATTTATGCTCCTGATGCTGGTGGTCTGGCTGGCGCTCGGGATCTATCTGCTGCCCACTTTACTGAAGAAGACGAGGGGACTGCTATCCGAGGAATCGCTCCTCATCCTGGCGCTGGCGATCTGCTTCGGCATGGTCGTGATTTCCCATGTGATCGGTTTCTCGGAAGCGCTCGGTGCGTTCATGGGCGGATCGATCCTGGCCGGCACTGTCAGCGGGGAGCAAATAGAAGAAATGGTCAAACCGCTCAAAGATATGTTTGGCGCGGTCTTTTTCGTGTCTGTCGGCATGATGATCATCCCGTCATATCTGATCGAGTACATCGGACCGATCCTCCTGCTCAGCGCTGTCACGATCATCGGGCAGATGCTGCTGTCTACGCTGGGGATCCTGCTCTCGGGGCAGAGCGGCTACACGGCGGTCAAGGGCGGCTCCGCGATGGTGCAGATCGGTGAATTCTCGTTCATCCTGGCGGCGCTGGGGAGCGACCTTGGCGTCACGGGAGAGTATCTGCTGCCGGTCATCGTGCTGGTCGCTGTCATTACGATCTTCCTGACGCCGGCCTTCATCAAGACAGCGGACAGGCGGTATGCATTCCTGCACAGACACATCCCGGACAAGTGGCTCGCGTTCCTCAGCAAATACACATCGGAGCGCCGCGATGCATCGGACAACAGCAACGACTGGAAGCACTACATGGCGACCTATACAGGACGCACCGTCGTGATCGGCGCGATCCTCTTTCTGCTGTACTTTGCAGGCCACACGAGGGTGCTGCCGGTGTTCACAGAGCGGTTTGGGGCACTGACAGGCGGTGCGCTGTGCTGCCTGCTGATCATCGTCCTGATGATCCCGCTGATCAGTCTGCTGCTCGGCCGGCGCAGCGCGACATTTAAAAAGCTGTGGCTTTCGAGCCCGACGAACCGGATGCCGCTGACGCTCCTGCGCGCACTGCAGATGGGACTGTCGCTGTTCTTCATCATGCTTGTGATGATCCGAACACTGCCGGTGAATGTGCTCTGGCTGATCCCGATCAGTCTGCTGCTGCTTGCGGTTGCCGTCCGTTCCGACTTCCTGCGCGGACAGTCGCTCAAGATCGAAGCGCGGTTTATGGCCAACTTCAACGAAAAGGTCCTGCACAACAGGAAAGAGGCCTGGAAGAACGAGCACTGGCTCGATGACCGCGTCTGCGTTGTGCGGTTCGGCCTGGATGACGCGGGCAATACCACCAATGTCAGACTGCTGCTGGATGATCAGATCAACGATGTCCTGATCATCAAGATCGTACGGGACGGGAAGCATATCAATATGCCCGGGCCGGAGGAAGCGATCCGCACAGGCGATACGCTCTATGCGATGGCCGGACGGGAGCAGCTGTCCGGGTACATCAAGGCGCTGGAGCGGGAAGAGCATATCAAGGAACCGGATGAACCGATGGTGACGCTGCGCGAATACATCCTTGCGCAGGCGTTCTACGGGATCCAGCCGGAAGACCAGATCATGGTCAGTGCGATCCAGGTGGATAAAGAGATGTCGTTTTCCGGACATTCCATCCGCAATTGCGGGTTTAAAAATGACTATAAAGGATTTATTGTCGCCTTGGAAAGAGAGAATCTGTCCATTGTCGATCCGCCGCTCGATACGATCATCGAGCCAAAAGACCTTCTCTGGGTTGTCGGCGGACAGGAAATGGCGCAGCATCTTCTGGAGGACGGGATCCTCGGAGACCTCTGATTGCAGCGATTACGGACATCGTCAAATGATATTGAGCAGCAAACCCCCGTGTGGAAAACGCGGGGGTTTTTTGATGAAAAATGCGTTCTTGCAGCCCGGCCGTCCGCATGCTACTCTTGAATGGCAATAAATGGAAACCATAACAACGTGAAACACAAGCGAGTAAGGAAAGAAGTTCAATATGACAGCGATGAATGAGCAGAATACAGCGGACCGGGAATTCCCGTTTGCCATGCAGGATCTGCGGGCGGACAGTTACCAGGGGGCAGATCTGCCGGCTCTGATCGGCAGGGCCCGGTCAGCCGTCCATGTGTCCGACGAATCGGATGGGGATGCGGGTGCGCGGGCGGTGATCGAGGAGACCCTGCTTGCGGATGCATCCTGTGCACTGCTGGATACGGAGACGCTGTCCAGGCTGACGGACAGGATCTTCTATGCGCTGCGGCGCGATCTTTATGTGCTGGATCCGCTGATGGAACAGGAAGGCATCACGGAGATCATGGTCAACGGTGTCAGAGATGTCTTTATCGAGACAGCGGGGCAGGTATACCGCGTTCCGATCTCTTTTGAGTCTGAGCAGGCGCTGCTGGAGGTGATTCGCCGGATCGCGTCGGCGGTGGACAGGGAGATCAACGAACTGCACCCGATCGTAGATGCGAGGACGGCCGGCGGTGCGCGTGTCAATGCCGTCTATGGCAACATTGCCCTGAATGGCCCGGTACTGACGATCCGCAAGTTTCCCGCGAGCGGGTATACGATGGCAGACCTGATTCGTTTCGGGACCCTGACGGAAGAATGTGCCGCTTTCCTCGGCGAACTGGTACGGACCGGCTACAACCTGTTTATCAGCGGCGGGACTTCGTCCGGCAAGACCACTTTTCTCAATGTGCTGAGCGAATACATCGAGCCGGATGAACGAGTGATCGTCATCGAAGACTCCGCAGAACTCGCGATCCGCGGGATCGAGGACCTCGTGCGGCTCGAATGCCGCCGGCAGAATACAGAAGGCAAGGGAGCGGTCGGGATGAGCCAGCTGATCAGGACCAGCCTGCGCATGCGCCCGGACCGGATCATCGTAGGGGAAGTGCGCGGCGCAGAAGTGGTCGACATGATCAATGCGATGAATACCGGCCATGACGGCAGCCTGAGCACCGGGCACGGCAACAGTGTGCAGGGGATGCTGCGGCGACTCGAGTCCATGTTCCTGCAGGAAACCGCCTTCCCGCTGGAGGCGATCCGCTCACAGATCGCAGAGGGCATTGATGTGATCGTTCACCTCGGCAGGCTGCGCGACCGCAGGCGCGTTGTGCTCGATGTGGAGGAACTGTATCTTTCCGAGACGGGACAGATCGCACTGCATCCGCTGTTCACCTACGACCGCACAAAGGGGCTCGTCAGAACAGGCAACACGCTACGCGACAGGACCAAGTGGGAGCGCAATGGAGGGCAGACACAATGGCTGTGAATGAACGGATCAGATATGACCGGTATGATCTTTCCATGCGGGAGAAGCTGCAGTTCTTCCTCGTCGGGTATGCAGCGGGCTTTTTCCTGATGATGGTCTTTTACAAAGAACTGCTGATTGCAGCAACCGGGGGACTGGCGTGCTTCTTCTTTCTGCCGCTGTATAAGGAATCGCTGTGCCGCCGGCGCAGGGAACTGCTGGAGGCACAGTTCAGGGACTTCCTGTATGCAGTGGCATCGTCCGTGGCGGCCGGCCGGCAGCTCAAGCGGGCGCTGGAGGATGCGGAATTGACACTGCGCGCGATTTATCCGCAGGATGCGCCGCTTTGCACCGAACTCGCCGCGATCAACCGGTCGATACGGGAGGAAAGAGGCGAGGAAGGCGCGCTGCTCAAAGACCTGGCAGAGAGAAGCGGCAGTGAAGATATCCGGGATTTTGTCGATGTCTATGTGCTGTGCAGACGGCTCGGCGGGGATATCGAGGAAGTGATACAGAATACGACGCGGATCATGACGGACAAAATGGCGATCCGCCGGGAGATCCGCACGCTGACAGCGCAAAAGCAGCTGGAGGGCAGGATCATATCGGTGATGCCGGTGCTGGTCATACTCGGACTGAACGTATTCTCACCGGATTATCTGGCGGTCCTGTATACGACGATTGCCGGCAGGCTGATCATGACAGCTGCGCTTGGCGGTATTACAGCGGCATTCCTGATGACGCAGAAACTGCTCGATATCAGAATATGAACGGAGGAATGATGGCATGAAAGAAAGATGGCGTCTGCGTGCGAGAGCGCACCGGTTTGCGGCTGAGGAAGAAGCGCAGCTGGCTGCCCGCTACAGAGATCTGTACGGGGACGGCAGTTACGAGGAAGAATTGGAGATGTACAGAAAGAAACGCCGTATGCGATGGGTGCTCCTGCTCGCCGGCTGTTTTCTTCTGCTCGGATATACTGCCGCCAGAGAACTGACCGGGCCGCCGGGGGTCGTCAGTGACGGAGGCCGGCTGGTCGCTGTGGAGCGGCCGGCCGAGGGCAGCAGCGCGGTATCGATCGAGGCAAAGATCAGTGCCGTCACGGACCGGGGGACGGTGACCGAGGACCGTTCCCTCTACATCAGTCCGTACAGTGAAAAAGAAGATGCTGCTTCGCGAGTGAACGCATCGGAGTCGTACGAAGACCAGATACGCAGGAAGATCGATCAGGCGGCCAGATCACTGAACAGTGACCGCACAGCCGAAGTCGTCTACCTGCCGCAGTCGCTGGAGGATGGCACGCGTCTTGTCTGGACGGAGAGCAGCGGATCTGTATTGCCGCTTCTGATGGCGCTGTTTGCCGCAGTCCTGTATTATCTGTACAGAAGCCGGTTTGCGGTCATTGAGAAAAAGGAGCGGGAGGCACAGGAGTCTGTCATCCGCGAACTGCCCGAATTCCTGCATAAGCTGGTCCTTCTGCTCGGCGCAGGGGTTGTCCTTGAGACTGCATTCAGGCGGGCGATGGAGGAGGTCGGCGGGGATACGTATTTTGCCGGTCAGATGCAGTATATCCGCAGGCGCGCGGAACTGACGAATGCGCCGCTGCATGCTGAGTTTCGCGCCTTTGCGCAGCGCAGCGGTGTGCGGGAACTGTCCCGGATCGCCGGTATCCTGGGAGACCACATCGAACGTGGCAGCGACCTGACTGTGAAGCTGCGCGAGGAGTGTGAACTGCTCTGGTTTGAGCGCAAAAAACAGTCCGAGGAGAAGGGGCGGCTTGCGGAGACCAGACTGACCATGCCGCTGGCGGTATTACTTTGCGTTTTAGTTCTTGTAACTGTTTCCCCCGCACTGTTCGAAATGTGATATACTATATGGGCATTTGCAAAAAACAACCTGCAAAAGGGGAACAGGAGGAAAGCCTCGATGGAGGAACGTAAATACAAAGGTGTTTTGAACAAGCAGCTGATGGGCAAGATCGCGAGCAATCTCGTCTCTACCTGGCAGCGGAGACTGGCGCTCGGCGCCACGGGCATTGCGATCATGTTCGCAGTCTTTTTCATGATCAAGGGATATCCGAATCCGGCGATGGTCCTCGCTGTCGGCGCATTGCTTTTCGCCCTGGAGTTTATCCTGATCTCCCGGTCTACGGCGAAGAAGGTGCTAAGCCGCACCATCCGCCAGATCGGCAGCGATGAGTACATGGTGATCCTGGAGAACAATGCGATCCGCGTGCGCGGATACCGTTCGAAAAACTATCTGCGCATCAAATACAATGACGTTCTGGATATCTGGGAGAAGCCGGAGGCGTTTTTCCTGTATACCAGCGAACTGATCGTCATCGCCATCGACAAGACAGAACTCACCGCGGAAGAAAGCCGGCAGGTGAGACTGTTCCTCGACGGCCATTGCATCAGCATGGCGATGCGCAGAAACAATATGAAATCCATTTAATGAGCATGCCGGGTTTTCCCGGCACAGCAGCGGCGGCACAAAAAAGCACCTGGTCGGTGACGACAGGTGCTTTTCATTTGCTGATTTTCAGGCCGCCGGTCAGTCAAACTTGTGGAAGGTCGGTTTGCGGTCCTTGAACGTGCAGTAGTATTTGAATCCCAGCGAGGTGAGGAGCGATTCCGCCTCATCAAAATGATCCATAAAGTGTTCGGTCTCATGCGTATCAGAACCGACGGTGAGGATCTCGCCGCCGAGTTCTTTGTAGGCCTTCAGCACTTCGATGCGGGGCAGCCAGGTGGATGAACCGTATTTGAAACTCGACGTGTTGAGCTCGATGCCTTTGCCGTCTTCGATGATGAGCTTCATGATGGCGCGGAGCTGTTCCATATACGGCGTATAGTCGAGGGGCGGTTCTCCGGTATATCTGTCGATCAGCGTGGCATGCCCGAAGATGTCATAGTCTTTGTAGGCACTCAGACACTCGTAAATATATACATAGTAATCCTCGGTCAGCGCCGCCCGGTTCCCGGGGGTGAATTTGTAGTTGTAGAGATCGGCTGTCCGCATATGGTGGAAAGAGCCGATGATAAAGTCATACGGATATGCGTGTACAGAACGGGAGGCTTCCTCGAACTGCCCCTGCATGATGCCGATTTCCATCCCCTTGGCGATGGTGATCCTGTCTTTGTACCGTTCCTGATGCTCAGAGACGGCGGCGAAATAGTTGTCCTCGTCCAGGATAAAGGGGAAGAGCGGATCCGGATAGCCGGGGTCGTAATGGTCGGTGATGGCCATGTCACGAATGCCAAGACTGACAGCTTTCTCCACCATGTCGGTCATGGGCGTATCGCTGTCATCGGAAAAGTCCGTGTGTGTGTGATAGTCGTATAGCAGCATTTTGTTCCTTTCTTTCTTAATACAACAGAGCGTATTATATCACCTTCATGAGCATTGATAAAGGTGGAATCGCACTTGTATACAGCATGCACTTTTTGGGTATTATTACCAATTCCGATTGACAAAATATGGCAATCGTCATATACTTTTGGTGCGCGCAGGAAAAATATGGTATTTAGAAATCTCGGCAGATCTGACGACGAGGAAAGGAACTGGATATGGAAAAAATGAAACAGCGAGTGCGAAGATTTCTGGGCGGAGAAACCGTTGTCCCCGAACGTTTTGCAGGTGTGCTGAAAGAACAGGGCGGCATGGAAATGGTGCAGGTAGCCATCCTGGTGGCCATCGCGATCGTCCTGGGACTGATCTTCAAGACAGAGATCACGGCCTTTGTGAACAGAACATTTGAAGCACTGAACAATGGATTTTAAAACAATACTCCGGCGGCAGGACGGCTCGGCCATGGTGGAGGCGGCGACCGTTTTTCCGATCGTTGTCCTGACATTGATGCTTCTGATCTACGGGATGATTTATCTCTATGACGAAACAGCGGCATCTTCTGCTGTCCGCCGTGCGGTCGTCCGGGAAGCCGGCAGTCAGGCTGGCACGGTCACTTTGTACGAGGCGGGTGCGTTGGGGGTTCCCGTATCGACTGGTATATACGGTGTGCGGCCCAGTGCCGAAGCGGAGAAAACCGTGGCCTTCCGCAGTCATATGCCGGGGGTTGCGGGGCGCAGGCAGACACTGTCCGCCCATCAGTATGTGTATAACGAAAAGACAGAGATCCGGCTGTGGGATCTGTTCCGGTGAGGTGGCATGATGGCGGCTGCACAGCGAAAAAAGAAGCACAAAGTATTATCTGAAGACAAAGGCAGCTCCATGATATTTCTGCTACTGGTGCTGGCGGGGATGATCTCTCTGGCTTCCGTTTTTATTTACGGTGCCGGTGTGATCACCGACCGCAGTTATGCGGAAAGCGTGTTGCATCTGGCGGGCAGATCTGTACTGACAGAATACGATACGGAATTGAAGGATGAGTACGGTATTCTGGCATACCGCGGCAGCAGTTATGAGGCGCAGGAAGCAGCGGCGATGTATGCGGCAGCGTCGTTCATGGGCAATGACAGGATGCGGTGGAGCGGGCTGACCGCAGATGCATCCCCGTATTGCCTGCTGGATACAGGGCGATTTCGCAAGGAAGTTGTCAGTTATACAAAATACGCACTGGCACGGGGATTGCTGGAGGATGGGACGCTTGGGATCGGCGACGAGACACCGCTTGATCTCGAGCGGGAGAGAACGCTGCGTAACAGCCGCGTGATCCATGCACTGCCATCCGGCGGCGCCGCCAGCGGGAACATCTGGGAGACGGTCAAACAGGCTTTTTCGGGCGGTCTGACCGAGGTCATCGCACGCGGCACAGACAACTATCTGTTTGATTTATACATCATGCGGCAGTTTAAAAACGCTCAGGATCAGGATGTCGGAAGGGACACGTTCTTCCAGTACGAAGCGGAGTATATCCTGGAGGGGAAACTGTCCGATCAGGACAATCGCAAAGCGTTCCGCCGGGAACTCGTGCTGCTCCGGAATGCGGTGAATCTGCTGTTTCTGATCAGCGATCCTCAGAAGATGGAGGAAATCATAGCGGCTGCGGTGCTGATCGCGCCGGGACCGGGTGCGCTTCTTGCAGAAGGGCTGCTCGCCGAGGCATGGGCGCTTGCAGAAGCGGAAAACGATGTCCGGATCCTGGAGCATGGGAAAAAGCTGCCGGTATATAAGACAGCGGATACATGGGCGACCGATCTGCAGTCCGTCATCGACGGCACAGATGAAGGCTATATCGATACCAGCAACGGGACCGGGCTTGCCTACCGGGATTATCTGCAGGTATTTCTGTTCTTCATGGACGGAACTGTCAAATCTCTGCGGGTCATGGATCTGATTCAGATCAACATGCAGGGACTGCACGATAAGGCATTTCTCATCCGCGATCACTATCTCGGGTTTGACATGCACGTGACCGTGCGCGGAAGGGAGTATGACTATGCGCATACGTACTGAAGACGGCAGTTATACCATCGAGGCGGCACTCGTGCTTCCGCTGTTCATCCTCGGCGTGCTGACGATCGCTTTCCTGATCCGGATGATGGGGATCGAAGGGTCATTGATGCAGATCGCGGCGGATGAAACGGGACGGCTGGCTTTGGACAGTTACGCTGTGCGGTCCGGCGCCTTGTTCGAGCCGGTCCTTGAGTCGCGCATTTATGAAGAATGCGGCGATATTTGTGATACGGATGTGCGGAACTTCCGGTATCTGACGGAACGCGGCGGCAAAGACGGATTGATTTCCTACTCTCTGGTATCAGAAGTGGAACTGCCGTTTCCGTTTCCCCTGACACGGGGCACGACGATCACGACAGATGTGCTGGCACGTGCCTGGATCGGGAAGGACAGCAATGGGACGCCGATGCCGTTTGAAGAGATGGAGACAGACGGCGGGAGCTGCACCGTATGGGTCTTTCCGCAGCGCGGCGAGCGGTATCACAAGGAGTCCTGCCTGTTCGTGTCCAATGAGCCGCGGGAAGTCGTACTGACCGATGATGTGCGGCGCCATTATACGCCGTGTACGATCTGTGACAGCATGGATCTGCCTGCGGGCAGTCTGGTGTACTGCTATCCGGCATATGGGGAAGTATACCACCGCAGCAGTTGCAGCCAGGTCGACAAATACGTGGTCCCGATGGATCTGGAAGATGCGGAGAGCCGCGGGTACACGCCCTGCAGCAAGTGCGGAGGGCAATGACAGAATGGAGGAGACTATGCATATCAATCTGAAAGAGGCGGGCTACCGTCTGGATATCCCCGAGGGAAGCATTGCGCCGTTTGAGGAGAAGATCCTTGCTTCCGGGCTCTGCGATTTCGCTTTGGACATGACGTTCTCGCGCTTTCGCGGCAGTACGCGTGCCAGTTATGACTGTGCAGGCTATGTCGCCGTGCGGGAACTGGATCTGATGCAGCCGCAGAAAGTCTTTGAGGTGCTGGAGAAGACGCTCCTGACGATGAATCACGCCGGCGAGTTTTTTATCGACCGGGATAAGGTGCTTTTAAATACAGATACGGTGTTTTATAATAGACGTTGCAAAGACGTCCGGATTGCCTATTATCCGCGCACGGAAGGGATGGAGATCCGGAGAAGTGTAGAAGAGTATGTGAAGGAACTGACTGCCATGACCGGCGAGAAAGGCAGAGCGCTCCTTGAGAGAACGCTGCTTTTGTTCTCGCAGAATAACTGCGGGCTGCCGCAGATGATCACGGTCGTAGGTGAGATCCGCAGAGCGGTCGCCGTGCAGGCGGCTGCCGGGTGATGCCCGGGCAGCAGGCAGAAGGTATCGTATGAACAGGACAGACAGCAAACGGGAAGTGATCCTGTCCCCGCATTCGGGGTTTTGTTTCGGTGTCAAGCGGGCGATCAACATCGCCGAAGAGGTCGACGGTGAAAAGGTGTTTACCTGCGGCCCGCTGATTCACAATAAACGCGTCACAGAGGATCTTCGCAGCCGGGGGATCGGGCAGGTATCGAGACTGGCGGAAGCACCCGCAGGCGCTACCATCATCGTGCGTTCCCACGGGGAACCAAAGGCCTTCTACGAGGATGCGGCTTCCTATGGCCTGAAACTCGTTGACGCCACCTGCCCCTTTGTCAGCCGGATCCATGATCTTGTTTCAGAGGCCAGCGGGAAAGGCATGCCGGTCCTGATCGTGGGGAGCCCCGATCACCCTGAAGTGACAGCGACGAAGGGCTGGGCAGGGGAACATGCTTATGTTGCTGCATCCGGAGAAGAAATCGCCGCAATTCTTCGCGATCTTGACGGAGACGAGATCGAGCTGTTTAAAAACAGACACCTGTTTGTTGTCGCACAGACGACGATCAGAAAAGACGTGTTTGACGAGGTGCTGGCAGTCCTGGAGGGACATGGAATCCCCTGTGAAGTGCAGAATACCATCTGCAATGCGACGGCGGAACGGCAGCAGGGGTGCCGGGAGACCGCTTCGAAAGTCGATGCGATGATCGTGATCGGTGATCAGAAGAGTTCGAATAGCCGCAAACTGTATGAAATCGCGAAAAGCCGCTGCAAAAACACGTATTTTGTCGAAAAAGTAGATGATTTAGCATTGAAACAACTCGACGAATATAATAGAATAGGAATAGCGGCGGGCGCATCGACGCCCGAAATCGCAATACAGGAGGTTTTTTTAAACATGAGTGAAAAGGCACTTGAACAAGAAATGTCGATGCAGGACTTTATGGACGAGATCGACAAGCAGCTGAGACTCCCCAGAAGCGGTGAGCTCGTGGACGGCAAGGTCCTCGAAGTTCGCGAAAAGGAAGTCATTGTCAACCTGAACGTCAAGAAGGACGGCGTGATTCCGATCAACGAGATCAATCTCGAAGAAGGAAAGACGCTTGCCGATATGTTCCACGAAGGAGACGACATCCAGGCCAAGGTCCTCAAGAATGACGACGGCGACGGGAACATCCTTCTTTCCAGAAAGAAG
>Ga0129307_1000825_pt1 | contig 41558 bp, 37 predicted proteins | sample P1105metagenome_FD_94437 | JGI IMG/M metagenome (GOLD analysis project Ga0129307, IMG submission 94437) | Capybara group fecal microbial communities from Wisconsin, USA - P1105 metagenome | ecosystem: Host-associated > Mammals > Digestive system > Large intestine > Fecal | place: USA: Wisconsin...
CGATGAGGAAGGCGATCCCGCCGACGCCATCCATTCGCTGACCGACGACCTGCTCAGCGCTAAGGAAGAAGCCCTGCTCGTCGTAGATCAGGAACGTGGCATTTATTCTCAGATCAGAGCAGCGTCCGAGGACGTGGCGGCCTACCTTGCCGCTGCCCGTGAAAGCGCTCAGGTCGTGCAGGAACACAGCCAGGCCGCGCAGACGGCAGCCGGAAACGCTTCCGACAGCGCTTTGGCGGCGGCTTCAAGCGCGGCCGAAGCGGCCGCATCACAGACAGCGGCTTCGGCAAGCGCCGAGTCTGCGGCCAGTTCCGCGACGGAGGCTTCCGGCAGTGCAATGATGGCTTCGAACAGCGCGACAAATGCCTCTGCCAGCGCCTCAGACGCATCAGATTTTGCGGATGCGGCTTCGGCGTCTGCTGCGGCCGCATCTGCATCAGCGGATCAGGCGGCCCTTTCTGCGCAGACAGCGGCACTCAGCGAGCGGAACGCACAGCAAAGCGCTCAGGCAGCGGCAGGGACCCTCAGCGCCGTCACGGATGCCCGCGATGCCGCTCAGACGGCGGCAGCAGACGCAGGCGCAAGCGCCGACGCGGCGGCCTCGTCAGAGAGCGCGGCGGCGGCCTCCGCATCCGCTGCGGAAAGCGCTAAGACGGCGGCCCTTGCCTCGCAGAACAGCGCCGCCAGCTCGGCCAGCGCAGCAGCGCAGAGCAAAGAAGACTCACAGAACATCTTTGACAACATTCAGGCGGCAGTCGATCAGGCGGCCGTGACGGCCGGAGAAGTCGCCGCGCAGGCGGCAAGGGATGCCGTCGCCGCAAACGTGCAGGCCGCATTTGCGGCCTTGTTCGCGCAGGCCGAGACAGGACAGGTCCTCGTCAAGACGGCCGACGGCTACGCCTGGGACTGGCCGGAGAACGCGCCGCTTTCAGGCGCGTGGACCGTGCCGGCACAGACACAAACTGAATAAAATCTGAACCTTAGGAGGCGTTATCGTGCCAACTTTCGGTTTTGGCTCCAACGAGCCTAATATCACCCCCGGCGGCGACCGTGTCGGCGGTTTCGCCCAGAAGATCAAGGACCTCTTTATCGACCTCTACGACAAGCTCAACTCTGTAACATGGTCGAACGTGACGCAGAGTTCAGCAGGCTTCATGAGCGCACAAGACAAGAAAAAGCTCGACGGGCTTGCTCAGCTCTCTGTTGAAACATTAGGTGCCGGAAATGCAATTACGTCGCTGTCTGCGGACAACGACGTACTGACGGCACACAAAGACAGTACGTTCAGCCTGAGTAATCATACGCATTCGTATCTGGCATTGACCGGCGGTACACTCTCTGGCGGTATCACATTTTCAGCTGGAGCATCGGCAACATCAGGTACTTACACGCACTTGACCGGCACAATGGGCGTTAATGACGGGTGGCGCATTGCTACGGGTGCAACCGCATCCAATGCAGGCTTTCTTGAAATAGCGACATGCGACGACGGCAACGAACCGATTTATGTGCGGCAGTATACAGGGCAATATACTACAATAACTCGCACACTGACTCTGCTCGATGCCTCTGGCAACAGCAGTTTTCCAGGAAGGATAAATGCAACGTCCTTCAACGGCTACACCATCGCCAAATCCGTCCCGTCCAACGCCGTATTCACCGATACCAACACGACCTACTCCAACTTCGTCAAATCCGGCTCTTCTGCCGCCGCCGGACTTGTCCCGAAGCCGAGCACAACCGCCGGCACGACAAAATATTTGAGGGAAGATGCAAGCTGGCAAGTGCCGCCTGATACCAATACGCACTATGCGAGTCATTTCTGGCTTGGTGCAAAACAAGCAACGTCTCATGCTGCGCAGACAAATGGAAATGTTTGGTTAACGTTGTGCGATGACACTACTGTACGCAATTATATAAATTTAGTGGGGAGTGGTGCAACGTCCGTTGTTTGTGATGGGAATGGCAAGGCCACTTTTTCATCTACGAACACGACCTATTCCAACATGACGGCGGCAAGCAGTTCGGCGGCAGGCAAAGCGGGCCTTGTTCCCGCTCCATCCGCAGGTGTCGCCAATCGCTGTCTGCTTGCAAACGCCACGTGGGGCTATCCGGCGCAGATTGCGACGGCGCGGACGATCACCTGCAAAATCAAGATCGGAACGACGACGTTCTCAGGCAACGCCTCGTTCAACGGCACGGGCAACGTCACGATCGATCTTGGGACTGTCTCGTGAGCGGTTGCTTCACTCTCCTCAACCATTAGAAGTACCGATCTCTATCATGCTCAATTCCCCGGTTGCAATGAAGGGGAAGGCGGCGGCCAATAGAAAGTGAGGTGTACACGATGAGTAGTGTCCCCAGCGCGAAAAAACTGTACCCTTATTATGAGGTCTTGAGTGGTTGGGACTGTAATCTGCGCTGTGCTTACTGCTTTGTGCGCCATAAAAAACCGGTCTGCAACGATCCCGCATATATCACGGCATATTTGACGGCAATGTATGAACGGGACGCCCGGCTGAATTTTTACGACAATCCATACGCTCCCCGCATCGGCTTCATCGGCGGGGAGCCGCTTCTCCATCCTGAACTGATCGATCACGCTCTGACGTTTGCTCATGAGCTGAACATGAAGTACGGACTGAACGAGGATATCCGCTGCACGATCGCGACGAACGGAACGCTCATTGCCGGCTCGCGTGAAGTCCAGGACCTCCTGACGAAATGGAAGGACCGCGTTCACGTTATCTTTTCCATCGACGGCACGAAAGAAGCGCATGACATGTTCCGTGTCGATGCAGAAGGACGCGGCAGCTGGGAACAGGCGCTTGAAGGCTATCGCGTCGCGCGGGAAATCATCGGTAATGACGCCTGCCGCGCGAAGATGACACCATGTCGGGCGACGGCGCCTTATCTGAGCGAAGGCGCGATCACGCTCTTTGAGGCGGGCTTTGACACCATCGAATGCTCCTGCGTCCTTGAAGAATATTGGGATGAAAGCGAAGCCGACTATGTGTATTCCCTCTATCAGCCTGTGACGGAGTACCTTCTCAAGAACCGGCTCTGGGACGTGAAGACGTTCTATCCGCTGAGCAGGCTTCACACATGGATGTGCCGGCTCAATCAGAACACGACGTGCTCTTGCTTCAAAAAAGGCATGAACTGTCTCGGAGTGGACGGCATCGTTTACGGCTGTCACCGCATGGCCGTGTCTGAATGCCCGCATCCTTACGGCCATCTCGAAAACGGGAATTTCGTCGTGGACGACGCTTCTCTTCCTGACAAGGCGCTGAATGCGTGGCAGTCACGTCCGGCAAAGTGCCTTGAGTGCGAGATCGGCTATCACTGCTTCAACTGCGTGTCCTCGATGTTTGACTGCGATTTTGACGACCTGACCGCGTACCATAAGCGCTATTCTCAGTGCGGATGGACAAAAGGCACGTTTCGCGCGCGGATGGATTTTAAGGACCGCATCGCACAGCTGGAGACTCCTCAGGAATGAAGCGCCTGACTTGCAAGGGGCCCATGAGCTTCGGCTCATGGGTCGCCGTTTATGAAGAGCGGGACAGGTCGAAATTCGAGCTCAGTCAGGGCGAAGAACTCGCCTTTGACCGGCAGCACGGCTTTTTCACCTGGAAATATGACTTCAAAGAACACTGGCTCCTCATCCCGAAGATGTGCGGCGACGGCCACTACTGGCGGCCGCGCGTCTTTGCCATGGTCGAGACGTTGCGGGCGAACGGCATCCCTTGTGCAGGCGCGTACTGCGTGACCAAGCGCCGGCCGGAAGTGTACATGCGCGTCCTCGGCGGCGAGCTTGTGCGTCAAGAAGTGGATGAAAACACCGGCGTCGTCTACAGCTACATCCTCGTGACGCCGGAGAACACGAATGTAAAAATGTAAAGAGGTGATGAAACATGGGAGGAAGCAGCTCAACGACCACGGTCAAGAAGCGCGATCCTGAAAGCGAGGAATTGAAGAGCCTGCAAGCCGGCATATACAATCTGCTCGCGCCGATCGTCGGGATCGACTCGGGATCTGCAAACAATGCCTATCAGTCGACCGTCAATAACGCCGTCCAATCAGGCGTGCTCCCGAGCGCATCGACACAGCTGAAAATGGATGATCGCGGCCGGTATTACTACGAGCGCGAGCCTCGTGAAATCGGCTGGAGGTCGGATGATGAAGTCCCGTACTATGACGACGGCCGTCAGTACGTGAACTCCAAAGACGCGGCAGAAATTTACCGCGCACAGCAGGGCCTCAGCTCAGGTGCGAATGCCCCGAAGAACAACGATGAATGGGCCAACAGCTACTTTGGCCGCAGTTGGCTCGACCTTCGTGACCGCATCGACCAGGCCAACAATGCCTATGATGCGGCGCTGAACGCGGCGCCTGGATTGCAGGGCAACGTCCTGAACACCGCCGACCGAATCTCGGCACTGTCGGACACAGCACAGGCAGCCCTGCAGCCGAATATCGACCGGCTCAACATGCTGGCGAAAGATACGGAAGGGCTTGGCGCGGCAGAACAGCGAGCCTTACAGCCGAACACGAACGCTATCTCGAAGAACGCCGGCCTCATCTCAGGACTCGGCGGCCAGATCGCAAAACTCGCTGAGTCGGGACAGACGGCACTCCAGCCGAATATCAGCAACATCAACAGACTGTCTGGCAAACTCGGAGACCTCGGCGACACGATCGCCGGCGCGACGGCGAACTATCAAACGCAGTCGAACAACCTCAACAGGAAGATCGAGGCCGTCGGCGATCGACAGGGTGACCTTGCCTCGACTGTCTGGGACTTCACCGAAAGCGGTACCATCCCGGAAGAGATGAAGCGCAACCTGATGTCTACCGTCAACAGCGAGTTAAACCAAAACACCGGCAGCGCGCTCAACGACCTTGCCAGCCGCGGCGTTATGAACTCGTCTGTCGCCAACAGGAGCATCAACAACCTGTCCAATGCGGCAGCCGACGCCTACGCCAAGAATTATCTTGACGCTTACAACGCCGTCCTCGGCGGCTACGGTCAGACGAACAACACCCTTTCGTCTCAGGCCGACACGTACAGCAAAGCGTTCAGCAACGCCAATCAGGCATGGAACGACCGGCTGAACGGGTATCAGCTTGCCGGCACGCAGTACAACAACGCGATCGGCGGCTACAACACGGCCAACCAGAACATCAGCCAGGGCTTCAACAACCGCATCGGCGCGCTCAAAGACGCGGCCAGCACCTACGGCACGGCGAATCAGAACTACAACCTCGCCAATCAGAACATCAGCCAAGGCTACGCGGCACGACTTGCCACCAACAATGCCGCCGCAAACCAGTACAACACGGCCAACCAGAACATCAGCCAGGGCTACAGCAACCGGCTGAACGGCCTGAACAGCGCGCTGAACGGCTATCAGCAGGCCTACAGCAACAACCAGAACAACATGACCACCATGGCCGCGATGCCGCAGACACTTGCGGAAAGCGCCTGGGCGCAGTATCAGCCTGTGTACAGCTTCTGGCAGGGGCTTCGCAACAGCTACGATAACAAAGAAGACAACGACACTGTTGTGAAACAGGGCAAGTAAAGGAGTGATACGTGATGGCTTACAATGACCGAAACCTCATGGGGCTTTTTAGTCAGCTGCTCCCGAATTTGGCGAGCACGGCATCTCAGGCAATGACGTCGCGCACGGCATTTAATACGATTGCTCCGCTTTTTGAAATGACGGGTGCGGCAGACGAAATAAGACAACGGGCGGCAGAGCTTGAAGCAGCAGAAGCACTTTCAGGTGCTTCCGGCGAATCACCTTATGAGCCTCCGATGTCTTACGAGGATCTTATGCAGATTGACCCTCAGTATCAGTGGCGAGAAGGGATTGACGCCGAAGCCCGACTTGTCCCCCGTAAGAAAAGACGTTCTTCTGAACTTGTGCGCGAGTCGATAGATGCCGAGGCTCCTCTTGTTCCCAAAAAGAAGAGGCCTTCTTCTGAGTTGGTCAAAGAAACTGTCGATGCGGAAGCCCCGCTCGTCACTCGTTGGCAGAACACGGACAGACTTTTTAAGAAAGCGCAGGCGAAACGCAAATGAGCGTTAAATACGTAGGCGGTGGCGGCGGGCTTTTCAGCTCGTTTCTTCCCTCGCTTCTCCAGCTCGGCGGTGCCGCGATCGGCGGTCCTGCGGGTGCGGCGATCGGCTCCGGTCTCGGCGCGGCCGCAAGCGGCGGCGGCGTGGGCGACATCCTTGGCAGTGCCGCAGGCGGCTACCTCGGTGCGAACAAAGGCATGAACGGGAACTTTCAGAATCCCAACGTTTTCAACGGGCAGTCCTTCACCGGCGCGTTTGGGTCGACGCCTTACTCCGGCTGGGATGATCTCTACCGGAAAATCAACAGCGGCGCGTTATAACGCGCCGTTTATTTTTGGAGGTAAAACATGGGTGTTTATGTTGTGAAGCAGGGGCAGCCCTGGTGGACCGGCCTTGCCGGCACGATCGCCGGACACTTCATCGACGGCATGTTTGAGCGCGACAAGAACTATCGCGCACAGAAAAAGAGAGACGCTGACTTTGACGCTTTCACTGATGCGTATTACGGCAGTCAGAATCAGCAGGCACAGCCGCAGGGCCTCATTTCCGGCGCGATCAATGCGCAGACACAGGACAATACGACGCCGTTCTCGTATCGTCCCGTCACTCTCGACGAGATGCACCAGACCCCGCCGGCAACGGGCGTCGTCCCCGTGCAGGGACAGGGAATCGTTGCGACTCCTCAGCCGCAGACCAGTGCGGCAGTTCCTTTTCAGGCGCAGGCGCAGAACGTGACGCCGCAGAGATCCATGTCCGAAGACGAGCGATTCCTTCGCGCGGCGAAACACCTGCATTTGCAGGACCCGACGAGCATTATCAAAATGGCGCTTGAAAAACGCCTCAACAACGACGCGGCGTTTCAGCACGGCCAGCGCGTGCGCGAAGCCGTCGGCGATTATCCCGTCAACGGCAATGCGAATGAGCAGATGGCCTTTTTCGCGAAGAATCTCCCGCTCTACGGCGATCAGGGACAGAACCTTGTCAAAGCCTTTGACACGGCCCATCCCGGCTATCAGATGAACGTCGTTGACAACGGGGACCGCAAGGATGTTGTGACGATGGACCGGTTCTCCGGCGGCGTGCAGAATCCCCTGACCATGAAGCAGGGCCTGAATCCCGACAAGCAGGCCGCGAACGCGGCGCGGATGCAGGCGGCGGCGATCAGCGCGGCGGCGAGCCGCTACGGCGCAGATCAGCGAGCCGTGTCTCAGAACCTGAAAACTGCCGCGATGCTCTCTAAAGATCAGGCCAAGGCGCTTGTGACAGAAGCAGTAGCGAAGGGCAAGCTGGAGCCGGAGGCCGCTGAGGCTTTTAACGCTGCGCTTAAAAATTATTCAAGCGTCCCCGAAGCGAGACTGCGTAAGGAACTCGGCCTTTGAGGTGAACAATGCCTACTCCCGCCGTAGAAGATCCTTATAAGAGTCTGTTTGCGACGTTGGGAAAAAACCATAAGCCTGTTCCCGAAGAAGATCAGTATTCAGACCTCTTTGCGACTCTGTCGCCTGAAAAAGACGTTGAGAAGCCCGCGAAAGCGGATAACTACGAGGAACTCTTCCAGACGCTGAAAGCGCCTCAAAAAGCAGACTCTTACGAAGAGCTCTTCAATACGCTCAAGCCGTCTCAGCCTGCATCGCCGACACCTCAGGCGGCCGGCGGCAGCGCGATTCAACAGAGACAGGGCGCGGGCGTCTCTCCCGATTTCTCTCAGGCGTTCCAGACGCAGACGACGCCTGACGGGCTTGTTCTCGGCACGTTCAATTCCCGCTTCTTCAATATGCCGAATTACACACTGGAGCAGGCAAAACAGATCGCGGACAAGATCAAGCAAAGCGGCGCGAACGTCATTGCCCTTCAGGAGATCGAAGGCAATGCGGCAATGGATAATCTGATGATGCCGAACTTCCCCGGCTGGCAGTACAAGATGAACGACACGCCGGATCAGCAGGATCTTGCCTTCATGTGGAACCCCGAGGCCGTCACCATGAACGGCGAGCCTCTTGTCTACTACGCCGACGAAGTGCAGCCGTCAGACCCGAATCAGAAGGTATTCCAGCGTGCGCCTCTTGTCGCTGAGTTCATCGATAAGCGGACAGGAACGCCGTTCAAGATGGGGAACGTCCACCTGAAAAGCCAGTACGTGCCGCAGGGCGTGACGAAAGAAGAGGCCGCTCAGCTCAAAGACCGTGACGACATCCTGCGCGCCTATCAGATTTCGAAGCTGAACGAGCTCAAGGACCGGCTCGGCAAAGACGGGATGCCCGTATTCATCCCCGGCGACTACAACTTCAACGTCGCCGGCACGAGCTCGCGAAACCGGGCCATGCGCAGGGGCATAGACTACAAGATCAAAGCTCTTGAAAACGCACGAGGCGCGACTGACCGTCACTACAGCTATGACACTGGCCGTTACGGTCAGCAGCTTGACGTGATCGGCTATCACAACGTCTCCCCTTCTGAGCTGTCGCCGGCGTTTGAAGTCGAATCAAAGATCCCCGGCGTCCCCCATGGGCCTGACCATGACATCGTTGCTTCGGTCTGGAAGGCAGTGAACCATGACGGCCTTTCGCCGACGGACTTCGCGGCGAACCCTGTCACGGATCCTGACGTGACGGCGGCAAAGACGACCGGGCACGATCCCGCTTTCGTGAACAACCCCTATATCATGGACGCGATTCGCGGTCTTGAGTCGCCTGTGCAGCGCTTCGACAAGCACCTCACTCATGCACGCGGTCAGGAATTGAACAAAAGCGTCTATCCCTGGCATTACCGCATCGAAATGGGAAGAGCGGGGCGCAGTCAGCACACGCCGACGCTCTCGCAAATGATGTTTGCGCCTGCGAGCTGGATCCTCGATTCACTCAAGCCTTCTGAGCGGATTGAAAAGCCCGTTCTGCCCGACAATGTAAAAAAAGGCGAAGGCAATGCTTTCACCGACTTTGAGCTTCGGGACGTCGTGCCTTTTATCTCCTCCGTCAGCTCAAGCATCCCGAAGGCCATCATGAAGAGCTTCCGTCCGTCGGATGAGCTACTGAAAGGACTCGGGAAGAGCCTGAAAGAGACAGGCCTGGGCGACTTCCTCGCCTTCCGCAAGTGGAACAAGCACGACTACGACGAAGAACAGCTCCCGACGGATTACGACTGGCAGCCGCCGACTGAGCAGCCGATGAACATTGAGGACGCGGATAACATCAAAAACTGGTTCGTCACTCCCGCAGACCAGTATGAATTCCAGAAGCGCGAAGACCCGGACAAGCGCACAGCGGAAGAGAAGTGGAAAGACTTCCTCGCCTCTGACCCTGAAAACAGCGGTTTTGATGCGGCGCCCGAGTACGACCTTGAAGGCAAAAGCCCTTACCTCAAAACGGCTGATGCTCCCGAAGGCGACAAAGATTTCACGCCGCTTCTTCACGTCCTTAACGACGTTGCCTATTCAGCCGCGAGCGGCTTCAACGGCTGGCTCGGCAATCTGCTCAACGGCGCGGGCGTAACGGCCCATGCCGTGACAGACCCGATCGGCAAATGGACCGGACTTTTGAATCCCGAAAGCACGAACTTCTTGCAGGATGCCGGCATGGCCGTGCATCGCCTGAAAGACAGAGCCGACCGTGAAGTTATCGACAAAGACGCCCTCTACAGCCAAGTCGCGAATCAAGGCGCGATGATGCTGCCTACCCTGATGATGATGGCCGCGACTGGCGGTACGTCGGCCCCTGGAACGATCGCATCTGCGAAGGCCCTGTCGCCCCTTGGGGCAATGGCTCGTTCGACGCTTGGCGGATCCGCTGCGCAAACGATGTCGGGAACGGGGTATGCCTACAAGACCGCCCGCGAACTGGGCGGCACGCATCAGCAGGCGATGGACGTGGCCGGCAAGGCGGCAATCGCCGAAACCATCATGAACACGGCAGCGAATTTCCTCGCCGGTCCGCATGGCCTCTTCACAGCCGGCCGACTGTCGAACAACGAATGGCTCAAGCGCTTCTTCGGCGCTGAGCGATGGATTGAACGGCCGTTTATTTCGCCCTATCGCCTCTTTGCCAGGGGCACGGGCTTCCGCTGGCCGCGTGCGTATATCGGCGCTCTCAAAACAAGCCGCGCGTCCCTTGACGCCGGACTGCGCGCCTATCTGCAAGCCTATGGACGCGGCGAGATCACGCGGGCGGCAGTGCAAAGCACGATCCCGAATCGCCAGATCAGCGGCGATCCCAGGTCGAAGTTTATTGACAGGCTTTTCAGCAAAGAAGCACTTCCCACCGGCGAAAAGCTCAAAGCTCTTATCCCTGCGTTCTACTCCGGCGCCTTGAGCGGCCTGCTGATGAATTTGCCGCAGATCACAAAAACCTTCAAGGAAGGATACGATCAGGACGCTGCGCTTTACAACCGCAAACGGGCTGACAAGGCGCAGACGATCCGCATGCTGGAAAAGCAACAGAAATACCTTGAGGGGATCCCCGCTTCTGAGAGGACGCCTCTGCACGATCAGGAACTGCGTGCCGTCAAATACGAGCTGAACAATTCAAAGTCGCGCTCGCCGCTGTGGGAAACTCTGTTTCCCTATCCTAGTCGTCTGAGAAAATTCCATGACGATATGCTCTTTGCGAAGCGCGGACCTACGCCGGAACAGGCTGAAATGTGGCGAAATCAGCTCGCGAAAGTCAATTCCAAACTGGGTATTCGTCTCCCCACGCAGGACGAGCTTACAGCCGCAGTCTCGCCGAAAATCCCCGGTCATTTCACTCGTGACAAAAATCATCACTTTGTCAAAGAGACAACGGCAACCCGTCTTGGCGAGCTTCTTGAAGAGCGCGACTACCTTGAATCGTCACTGGACAGATACGATCATCCTGTGCGTGATGCGTTGCGGTCGCTCAATCCTGCGAATCTGGCCCGGAATATCCTCAGGTCTCAGTGGGACAAATTCCGCGACTATTGGGATTTACAGCCGAAAGTCCTCGAAGGCACTAAGGAACTGCGAGCCCTTGAAAACAGCGCTCTTGCAGACCTTAAATCGAATAAAAATCGCAATTTGACAGACGATGATCTAACCAAGATCCTGAATACTTACAAGAATATGCCGAGTGAGTCGCGCGAGAACGTGAAGCAGCGCTATTACGATGACCTCGCTGCGCAGTCCGTCGCGCGTGTACGCACGAGAATGCGCCACGAAGAAGCAGAACGCTACGCAAACCTCGAAGACCTGAATCGGGTGCTCAGAGTGCGGCATACGCTTGTAAAGGGCGAAGAGCCGAAAGTCGAACGCAACAAGCTCTTGGAGGCACTGGCTCGCGAGCGAGCGCGTGAAGAAATTCCTCAGCTTGTCAGCAAAGCAAAAATCCGCAAGGACAATCCTGAGGGACGCGACTGGACTCAGGCAAACGCAATAGCCAATATCCTTGCCGAAATTCCCCGTCAGAAGCGCGCGGACACATACGATCGTTATATCTCTGATCTCAGTTATGCGGATTCTCCGACTCTGCGCCATGAAATTGAGGTCGCAGAGAAACACTTTGACAGAGCGATGAGAGAAATTGCGCTTCGCGAAGCCGGCGTGAAACGCCCTGGAATGCTCGCTGATCCCAGAAGCGCCTTGTCAACGACTGCGGCTTATCAGGACCCGCTTATTTATTTGCTTGAGGCCCTGTCCCAGCGTCATAACTACCTGACGTCCAACAAGGTCTACGACGCAATCAACAAGGTTACTGAGCTTACGCCAATCCAGAAGCTGATCTATGGCAAATAAGGAGGCCTTTCCATGAAAATGCTCTCTCCTCACTTCTCTCAGGAGGAATGCGAATGCCGCTGCTGCGGCCAGTGCAACGTTTCGCCCCGTCTTCTGAACCTCGCAGAAAAGATCCGCGAATACTTCGGCGGGCGCCCGATGATTACACACTCCGTCTGTCGATGCAAGAAGAAAAACGACGAGGCAAAGGGCGTCAAGAACTCTCAGCATCTCTATGGCCGCGCGATGGATTTTCACATTCGCGGCCTGGCTCATGAGCTTGTCTACAATCAGCTCAAATCAGTACACAATGAGTATTTTCCTGAACTGCGCGGCCTCTTCCTCTACGACTGGGGCGTACATATCGACGTGCGCAACGACACATTCCGCTGCAGGGACTATCGGAAGGAGGCCGCGAAGAAATGAGCCTGCTCGATGTCTTCGTCTCGTTCGGTGTCGGCGTCTGGCTGAGGTACATGATTGACGGTCTGAGACAAAGGCGGTGATGCAATGAATGAATACGTAGAAGTGGCGGCAGTGGCGGGCTTTTCTACCATCGGCGCTGTGATCGGCCTGCTCATGAAGCATCTTGCCAATGAGCAGGCTTTAACCGAATTCGAGATGCGGCGCCTTTTCCTTGCCGCCGGCGCAGGTCTGGCATCCGGCCTGATCGGTCAGGGACTCTACGTCAACAAGCCTTTTATCGTCGGCTCCTCGATCATCGTGGGCTATGCCGGCGGCAAGAAGTTCTTCGACTGGGCCTTGAAGCTCCTTTCCATCCTGACGCGCCGACGGCTGGAACGCAGCGACACGAGCGCCGACACCCCCATGAAACTGCCTGCCCTTGACGACGAAGAAGACAAGGAGGAATCCGGATGAAGAAAGAATATCAGCTCTGCGTGATCGGCGCGGCGGCTGCCTTGGCGATCGTGCTCTTCTACTGGCTCAATCGCCCGCCCGTCGCTCCCAAAACAAACGAGGCCGTCGCGATTGTCCAGAATGAATCTGACCGTCTGGAACGGATTGCCGGCCTCGTCGAGGAAAAAGTGAAAGCTGAGGTGAAGTCCAATGAGAAAATCGCTGTCCGCTCTGATGATGTCCTTGATGCTCTTGACGGCCTGCTCTCCCGCTCTCGCCGCTGAAAGACAGTACATTACAAAAGGCACTCCGGCGCCTTATGACGGTTATCTCTTCGATACCGAATACGGACAGGCCGTCGCATCCGGCTGGGCGAAAGCCGAAGCCGATGCAGGCGCGTGGAAGAAAGCCTATGAAGATCTTCGCCGCGAGATTGCTGAAAGCAACACTCAGCAGCAGACCAACACGGCAGCACTTAAGCGCGAACTCGACGCCGAACGCCGTGCTTGGCGGCGCAAGGTCAATCGCAGGACGTTCACCTGCATCGTGCTCGGCGGCATTCTGGGCGCGGTCTTGCATAACAATCACTGATGTGTTAAAATTCTCCTCACCATAGCTGTACCTTTGCAGCAAAAGAGCCTCCGCGGTTGCTCCCCGCGGAGGCTCTTTTGTTTTTGCGTGAAAGTTACGGGCAAGTTAGCCGATGCAGTGATTGCAACGGACTGAAAGCCTTTCCCCTGTCTTTAGCGAAATTCTCAGCAAGTTGGCGAAACTTACGGCTTCTCAGGCAGCGGCCGGCCGGCCTGAATCGCGTCGAGCGCGTCGGCATACCACTGCATCATCTTCCGGCGGGCTCCGATATACTCCGCTCGGTTATAGGCCGCTGAGACAGAGTTTTTATCGACGTGCGCGAGCTGACGCTCGATCACAAAATGGTCGAATTCGGCCTCGTGCAGGAGCGTCGAGGCTGTTGCCCTGAACCCATGAATTGTGACCCCGTGCGGGGCGTCCTTGGGGGCATTTTGGGCCATTGACGTGCGCAGTGCTGTCAGCAAAGTCGTCCTTGCCAGTTCAGGCGAACGGCCCCTTGTCGCCTGGAAGATGATCCGGCTTCTCGTATTGAATGTGCGCTTCTTCATCTCATCGAGGATCCTGAGAGCCTGGTCTGACAAAGGAACGATCTGGTCTCTTCTCAGCTTCGTATGAGCCGCCGGCACAATCCAGATTTTCTCTTGCTCGTTGATCTCGCTCCACGTCGCCAGACGCAGTTCACTCGTCCTCACGAACGTGTAAGCAATCATCTTGAGTGCATACCTCACTGTCGTGCTGTTGACTGCATCGATAGCATCCAGCAGGGCCTTGATCTCGTTCCGGTTGAGCGCGGCGACAAAATGCCCCTGCTTCCACTGCATCAGCGCCGGCACGTTTGTTTCAAGCCGCATCGCCGGGTTGACCGTAATCATCTCCTGGTCCATAGCATAATTGAAAAGACGGCGCAGAGTCTCGGCGACACGGCGCACAGTGTCCTTGCCCTTGCCTTTGGCGATCCTGTTGAGTGACCGAATCACATCATCCCTCCGGATGTCGGCTGTATTCATGTCATGCAATTCTGCGGCATAGCTGAATCGAAGAGCAATGTTGTGGGCTGACTTCTCCGTTATCGTCGGGACAATGACATTCTTGAACCAGTCGTCATAGAGGTCCTTGAGCTTGACCTTATTGCCGTCCGTTCCTCCGTATTTCTGATGCGCCTTGTAATTGTCTCTGTAAAGCCGGGCCTCCTGAATCGACATCTGCGGATACTGGCCGATCGTGACCTGCTTCTCCTTGCCGCCAATGAAGGACCTGATAATCCACGTCTTTTTACCTGTCGGATACACGCGAAGATAGAGCCCATCGAAGTCGGGCAGAAGATACTGCTTCTTCTTCACCGGCGCTTTTTCGATAGAACTCACGGTGAGAACACGCGAAGTCATGCTACAGCTCGCCTCCTGATCAAAAAATTGCACTCACAGCTCACGTCAAAAACTCACGATTTTTCTTGTGAAAGATAATACACAATGAAATACAAAAGTGGTGCTTCCCCTGTATTTTACAAGAGAAGCACCACTTTTGTCTAATCGAAAATACACAATAAAAAACTAAAATTTGGCGCGCTCGGCGGGATTCGAACCCACGACCTTCGCCTCCGGAGGGCGACACTCTATCCAATTGAGCTACGAGCGCAACACGTTATAGAATACCTCTCTTTTGGCGTTCCGTCAAGGACGATTCGTGCGGCGCAAAGAGGAAACAGCTTGCCTATGGGTATTTTTTTTGTTAAGATTACAGCAAGCTGCAAGGGTATTTTCAATCAGTCAGGGAGGAAACGACAATGAAAAAGCTGTTGATGATCATGATGCTCTGCGCCTGCATTTCAGGCTTCTGCGGACAGAAAGCCTGTGCTGATAAGGCGATCAAGCTGTCAGACGACGCTTCAGGTTTTGTAGTTCTGACCGATGTGGTGCCGGATGCGATTTTGGAGATCCGCTATTTTTCCACCTATAATTTCGTCGGCGACCGTATCGACGGCTACCTGCAGCCGACCGCTCTGATGACGAAAGAAGCGGCTCAGGCGCTGAAACTCGTCAGTGATGACCTCAGGAAAAAAGGCTACCGGCTGAAAATTTACGATGCCTATCGCCCCCAGCGGGCTGTATCCCATTTTGTGCGCTGGGCTAAAGACTTTACCGACACGCGCATGAAATCCTATTTTTATCCGGAGCTGGAGAAAAACGTCCTCTTCCCGCTGGGCTATATCGCCGAACATTCCGGTCACAGCCGGGGCAGCACGGTCGATCTGACGCTGTTCGACATGACCACGGAAAAGGAAGCGGATATGGGCGGCACTTTCGACTTTTTCGGCAAACTGTCACATCCCGACTATAAAAAGATCACGAAGAAACAGTACCGAAACCGCATGATCCTGCGTGAAGCCATGCTGGCCCACGGATTCAAGCCTCTGGCAGAAGAATGGTGGCACTTCAACCTGAAAGACGAACCCTATCCGGATACCTACTTCACCTTCCCAGTCAGCGAAGAGTCCGTTAAACGGAATACAGACGCCAAGCCGCAAGAACTGAAGCCGGCTGCGTAATCGCTGTTTTTTCAACCGTCACTGTGGTATCGTGACAAAAATCCGATCGAAAAAATCACAGAACGGCAGCAACCGCACACAAATAATAAGCCCTGCGCGCCCCCGGACAAAACTTCGGGGCGCGCAGGGCTTATTATTTGTCAATTTCTGAATTAAACAGTTGTCGTAAAATCAACTAACGTTTATTATAATGTTTGACGCAATCAAAACGGACTCTGTCTATGGCCGCGGACCGATCGACTGTGCGAGCAGCACATGCTGAAGCCCGTTCAGCCCCAGAAGCCGCCCAAGCTCCGCGCGGTCGACCGAACCGCGCACCACCGAACTCCACCCCTTTGACGCGGCAAACAGCGAGGCGTTCTGCGCGGCCGCGCCGGCGTGAGCATAGCCAAGCTGAACAAGCGCTTCGGGCGGCGTCTTTGTCTTGCTCCAGCAGGAACGATCCTGCACATAGACCAGATCCACCGACGCGTTCGCTGCAAACGGCTGCATCCCCGTCTTCGCGCGCAGGTCGCCCGAAACGGTCATCATCAGCGCGTTTGCTCCCGCATCGTAGCGATAGGCGCCCGACGCCGTAAAAACGTAGATCGTGATGTCGCGCACGTCCTGCGCTGTGGGGTACGTCATCCGACCGTCTCCGCGGTTGATGCCGCCTGCCGCCCAGAGCAGATCAGAAAGCTCCTGCTCGCTCAGAGGCACCCCGCTGAAATCACGCCCCGAAGAGCGCGCATTCAGACAATCCAGAAGCGCCGCACCGCCGCTTTTGTTCGGTGCGGGCAGAACAAACGGCTCCGCCGCGGCCGCAGCGCACGCAAGTGCCAGCGCAAACGCACATCCCAAAGCTGATTTTTTCATTGCAATGACCTCCCTGCAAGTATCGGGCTAATCGCGTCCGTCCAGAATATCCTCGTCGAGACCGAACTGATCGCACACGTCGAGCGCCTCTTCGCCGCGCCCCACGCGGTGCAGGCACAGCGCCAGATATTCGGCCGCCTCCAGCGTCAGCTCGTCGTCCTCGCCGTACAGCTCCATATTTTGCTGCGTGACGCCCTCCCAGTGCTCAAGCGCCTCACCGTAGCGGTGCAGAGCAAACAGTAGTTCGGCCAGCACGCCGCGGGCAGACACCGCCCGCTCGCTCTCCTCCCCTTCTGCCGCACACAGCGCCTCATATCCCCTGCGCGCCTCTTCCAGCTGAATTTCCAGCGATTCGGGACCAAACTCCCCGCCGTGCTTTTTGACGTTCTCAAAATCAACGATGGGCATGAAATCACGCTCCTTTGAGTTTATTATAACACCGATTCAGTAACATTTATGTGTCAGGAAGGCGACTCAGCTGTACAATATGCTCAATAAGGGAGGCGGCGTTTATGAATGTCAGAGACTTCGAATATATTATCGAGATCGCTAATCAGCGAAGCATTTCCAAAGCGGCGACAAGCCTTTTCGTCTCGCAGCCAGCCCTGAGCAAATACGTTCAGCGCATGGAAGAAAGTCTCGGCGTGCGGCTCTTTCAGCGAGTCGGCAAGCAATTCATCCTGACTTATGCAGGAGAACGGTGCGTGGAAAAAGCGCGCCAGATCCTCTCGCTGCATGAGCAGATGCTGAACGAAATGCGCGACATCAGCCTTTCCCGCGCTGGCAGGATCACTCTCGGCGTACCCATGGGACGCACGGATTTTTTCATGAGCGGGATCATGCCGCGCTTTCGCAAATTGTACCCGCAAGTCGCTGTCACAATTTACGAGGGCAACACACGCCGTCTGCTGCGTCAAGTCCACAGCGGAGAGCTTGCGATGGCGCTGTGCAATTACAACGACACCGACCTGTTCAGCGACGAGATCCGCTACGATAATCTCAGTCCTGAGGAGATGGTCCTCGCTGTGCCCTGCGGGCATGCGCTGGAGCAAAAGGCTGTTCACAACCCAAACAGCTGTTTTCCCTTTCTCGACTTCGAGCTTTGGAAAGATGAACCGTTCATCATGCCGTCACCGGTGCAGCTCACACGCGAGCTGATCGACCGCTTCTTTCGTCAGCATGGTACGGCCCCCAACGTTGTACTCAACATTGGCAATCTCAGCCAGATCTTCAACGCTGTACGCCACGGGCTGGGCATCTCGATCACGCCTTCGATCATGGAAGCCCGCCGGGAAAGTGAACAGCACCGGCTCAGCTATTTTTCGATCGACGCCGAATCGCCGCACAAATTCCATTCTGCCATCGCGACACGGCGCGACCGTTACCTCTCAGTACCCGAGCAGGCGCTGATCCAGATCTTCAAAGACAGTCAGGAAGAGTGACCATTTTTTTCCGTCAGATGGCGTTCAGACTGATTTTTATTGAAGCTCTTACATGATCTTTATTCATGATTTTCTAAAAATTATTCATTTTCTTTTCGCCTCTTTCTTTGCTATATTTTACACAGCGCACGATTTGATTTTTCATTTTTCAGCGCGCAAACTTTATCGCTACGGGAGGAATGAAAAATGTTGAGACGGATGAGTAAAATGCTGGCAGTTCTGGTTCTTTGCGCAGCTTCGGCTGCATATGCCGCGGGCTGGCCTTCGGACACAGTCAGACTGATCGTCGCGGCAAAAGCCGGCGGCGGCACGGATATTTCCGCGCGCATCGTCGCCGAAAAGATGAGCAAGCTCATCAACGAGAACGTGATCGTCGTCAATCAGACTGAAGGAGGCGGCGTTATCGCCTTCGACACCGTCAAAGAAGATGACGAAGAGGCGCTGAACCTTGGATTCTTCATCCCGAGCTTTTTCACCGCCTACATTTCCGGCGCGTCAGAGATCAACCCGCTCAAGGACGTGCAGTGCGCTTCGTTCCTCGACTGCACTGACGCCAGCTACATTTGCGTAAGAGCTGATTCCCCCTACAAGACGGCTCAGGATCTGCTCGACTATGCCCGAGCCAACCCCGGCAAGGTCGTACTGGGGCTGAGCATCGGATCACGTACGCACTTCACGGTCGAAGAGTTTGCCCGCGCCGCGGGCGTTCAGTTCAAGTACGTCGAAGCCGGCCACGTTGCTGATGCGATCCCCGCATTGCTGGGCGGACATATCGACGTTGCCTACCTGAATGGCTCCAACACCCAGGCTTATGTCGCCAGCGGACAGATGCGCGCACTGGCCGTCAGCAACGAGCCCTTCATTCGCAAGGAAGAACTGAAGGATGTGCCGACGTTCGCCCAGATCGGCTATCCCGGACTGAAATGCAAGACTGATTTCTTCGTCGTTGCGAGCAAGAAGGCCTCAGCAGAAACGCTCGCCAAGATCAATGCTGCGTTCAAAGCGACCTTCGAGGACGAAGAAGTGATCAAGAAGTTCGCAGGCATCAGTTACAAAGTCACTCCGCTCGATCTTGAAAACAGCGCCGCCGCTTACAAGGCTTCGTTCGAGACGTTCGACGCCGTAGGAGCCGCACTCGGCGTCAAAGTCGCCCGCTAATCACTAAAACATTTGGAGCGGAAATCACAGATTTCCGCTCCTTTTTTCAATTGAGAGATTTTGAACAGGAGGTTCAAGCATGAGAGAGAAATTTGATCCAGCGGCACGGCGCCGTCACGAGGGGGAGAAGGCGCGCGACATCTGCCTGCGGCCATGGAAGACTGCTGTTCCGCCGATCCAAGTGAGTCCGCATACGTGGTTCGTCGGCAATGAGTGGGTCGGCGTATTTTGGATCGACACAGGCGAAGGACTGATCCTGCTCGATGCGGGGATGCCGCCGCAGACGTATCTGATCTTTGAAGGCATGAGGTCGTGCGGCTTCGATCCGCATGACATAAAACTTGCCTTGCTCAGTCACGCGCACTTCGATCACTGCGGAGGCATGAGGACCGTGATCGAATACACGGGCGCAAAGCTGTACGCCGCCGCCGAAGACACAGAAGAACTGCTTCACCCGACCGAACTGCTGAAAAATGATTATCAGATCGTCATTCCCGACGCCGCTTATGAACCAGAGGGCGCCATCCGTCTCGGCAGCATCAGCGTGGAGCCGGTTGTCGTCGGCGGGCACACCCCGGGAACGACGTGCTTTTTCTACACAGACAGAGACGAAACGGGCACTGAGTACAAAGTCGGCATCCACGGAGGTCTCGGTCTGAGCAAGCTGGCAGACGAATATTTTACAAACGCGAAAGACGCACTTGCTGCGCGTGATGCTTATCGCCGAGCGCAGCTGATGGTGATTGATCGCCCAGTGGATATCGCGCTGTCCTTCCATCCCTACAATGTTTCGCTCGTCGAACGATCTGCCGCACACGGCGGCAGCTGGCGCGCTCAGATAGACGCACATGCCTGGAAGGCGATGGAACAGGTGCGGCTGCAAAACCTCGCCGACCTCGAAGAAACCAGCGCATTTCTGAAGAGGTGAACGCTCATGAAATTCGGCAAACAGCAGAACCTGTCTTTACTCTACATTCTGTTTGGGATGGCGCTCTTTGCAATGACGTCGCAGATCAAATACCGTTTTGCCGTCGCTACGGAGGACGTCGGACCAAGGTTCTTCCCCTACTGCTGCGCTGCGGGTTTTGTGCTCTGCGGTCTGGGAAAGTTCGTCTCCAGCCTGGGCAAAGGCAGCGGCAAGCCGTTCATCGGCAGCCTTTCTGGCTGGGGACGCATGGCTGTCATCCTGCTGGTACTGCTGCTGTACGTCTATGGTCTGAAATACATCGGTTACCTTGCTTCAGGCTTCTTGCTCATGACCGCGCTGGTGCTGATGCTGGGGCTTGACCGGCATCCGCCGCTGTGGAAGGCCATGCTTTTCTCAGCTGTCGTGACACTGAGCACGTATTTGTTCTTTGAAAATGCCGTCCATGTACTGCTGCCATCCGGCGTCTGGATGAAGCCGCTGCTTCGTGCGCTGCGATAGGAGGGAATATCCATGTTCGCTTCAACATTGCAGATCCTCCTCCAGCCTGTCAACCTCATCACGGCGCTCATTGCCAACGTCATCGGCATCATCTTCGGCGCCATCCCCGGTCTGACCGGCAGCATGGCAATGGCGCTTTTGCTTCCGGTTTCGTTCGGCATGAAAGGCTACACCGGCATCATCTTTCTCGGCGCGCTGTACGTCGGTGGCGTCTCCGGCGGTCTGATCGGCTCGATCCTGCTGGGCATCCCGGGAAGCACATCGTCGATCGCCACCACCTACGACGGCTATCCGATGACTCTCAAGGGCCAGTCGGTCAAGGCGCTGGGCATCGGCATCGTTTCCAGCTTTATCGGCACCGTCGGCAGCGTGCTGACGGCAATGATGTTCTGCCCGCTCATCGCAAGCATCGCGCTTAAGCTGGGGCCGTGGGAGCTGTTCAGCCTGTGCTTTTGCGCGATCATCCTCGTGATCACGATCTCTAAAGGCGACATGTGGAACGGTCTTATCGCTGCGCTGTGCGGCATAAGCATGTCATGCGTCGGCTTTTCGCCTATCGACGGCGCATCCCGGTTCAGCTTCGGCATCAAAACGATCCGCGGCGGCATCAACATGACAGCGCTTATGCTCGGGCTGTTCGCACTCTCGTCGGTCATTCTCAACTATGCCAGGCGAGAGACCGTCAACCCTCCGATGGAACATGCCAAACTGAAAGGTTTCGGCGTATCTCTGAAAGAACTGTTCGAGCACAAAATGCTGATTATCCGCTCATTCCTGATTGGGCTATGGATCGGCTTCCTTCCCGGCATGGGATCAGGTCTGTCGAATCAAGTAGCATACGCGATGGCTCGTTCGTCGTCAAAACATCCTGAGGAGTTCGGCAAGGGGAATTCAGAAGGCGTTTACGCCTCAGAAGTGAGCAACAACGCAGCCGTCGGCGGCGCGATCGTGCCAATGATCGCGCTTGGGATCCCCGGCGATACGCCCACGTCGCTAATGCTTGGCGGGCTGATCATCTTCGGTCTGGAACCAGGTCCGATGCTGATGACGACAAGCGCGCAGTTCGTCTACGTCTTCTTTGGCGTTCTGCTGCTTGCAGCGCTGATGACGCTGTGCGTGCAGATGTTCGGCATGAGAACGTTCCCGCGCATCCTGCAGATCCCGTACCATTACCTGTTCACGGCCATCACGCTGATCTGCTTCACAGGCGGATATTCTCTGACCAACTCGATCAATTCGTGCCTGCTTATGGTTGCCATGTCGCTGCTTGGGCTGTTTTTTTCCTATGCGGGACTTCCGCGCGCTCCGTTCATCCTCGGCTTTATTCTCGGGCCAATGCTTGAGAACAACCTGCGCAAGGGCTTAACTTATACCGCGGACGGATTCCTCAGCTTCTTCATGCGCCCCGTCTCCGGGGCTCTGCTGACGATCGCCATCCTCAGCCTGTTCTGGCCGGCACTGCGTGAGCGGCTTGAACGCAAACGCGCCGCGCGCGCCAAATGACTCACGCCCGATCATCAAAAAATCCGGTCTCCTCGCGGGGACCGGATTTTTGCATCTATCAAGTTATTTCAAATGGCTCGTATCGTTCATCAGGGACACGCGCGCAGCGCCTTTGGCGTTGAACTCAACGCAGGAAACGCCGCAGTTGTCGAGTTTGAAGCGCCAGTAATTCGTCAGCGGGCTGCCGAGGTAATGCGCCAGGATCGTGGTCGCCGCCGCACCATGCGTGGCGATCACAACGCTGCCCTCGTAAGGAGCAGCCAGGCGCTCAAGCGCTTCGACGGCGCGCTTCTGCACCATTTCCAGCGACTCGCCGCCCTCGCCGGGGTAGCGCACGGTCTCTGGCGCAGCAGCCCACTGCTTGGCAATGGGGGCAAGGTCAGATGCAAGCACTTCCTTCATCGTCTTGCCCTGCACGGCGCCGAGGTTGATCTCCATGAACCCTGGATCGGCAATGATGTTTTCGCAGCCGGCCGCTTGGGCGATCGTCTCTCCGGTGACGCGGGCGCGAGAAAGGGGCGAGACGAGCACGGCGGCCAGTTTCACGTTTTTGAAACGTTCCGCCGTTTTTTCGGCCTGCTCCAGCCCCTTCTCGTCCAGCTTCACGTCGAGCTGTCCCTGCAGGCGCCCTTCTTTGTTCCACTCGGTGCGGCCGTGGCGGACGATGTAAACGCGCACGTTCTTCGGTTTCGGGCTTTCAGCCGCAAGCGCCGCCGCAGACGCAAACAGCACTGCTGCGGCAAGGCATTTGAGCAGTTTCATCAGCGCAGCGCCTCTACGCCTGCTCGCCGGCTTCGGTGCCGAGCAGACCGATCTCAGCAGCGTAGGGCTTCATGCCCTCGATGACGATAGCCGCCACGTCCTTTACGTCCATGCCGAGCATTTCGCAGCCCTGCTTGATAAGGTCGCGGTTGCACTTGCGGGCGAACGCCTTGTCTTTGAACTTCTTCATGAAGCTCTTCACCTCAAGGTCGGTGATGCCCTTGGGTCTCATGCGCGCGCAGGCCTCGATGATGCCGGTCAGCTCGTCAACGGTGTACAGGCTTTTTTCCATGTTCGTCTCCGGCTTCACATCGGTGCAGATGCCCCAGCCGTGAGCCAGGATCGCACGGATGTCGGCCTCGTCGACGCCGGCTTCGCGCAGCGGCTCGGCCGTGTGCTGAAGGTGCTCCGCGGGATATTTTTCGTAATCGAAGTCGTGCAGGTAACCGACGGCCTTCCAGTGTTCCTCATCCTCGCCAAAGTGACGGGCCATCGCCCCCATCGCCGCCATCACGTTCGTCGAATGGACGATCAGATGCGGCTCCGTGACCATCGTCGCGTTCAGTTCCTTGGCTCGTTCAAGTGTAAGCATAGCGTACAGACTCCCCTTTCATGATCCGCAGCAGGGCGCCCCGGCGCCTTGCGCAATTTCGATTATTTTATCTCAAATCAGCCGGCGTGTGAACGGGCAAATGTATCATCATTTTTCTCCGTTTTTCGCCTGTCTTTCATGCAGCGCGTGATGGATCATCGTCCACAGCGGCACAGCGTAGACGTACACGGCAAACGGCATCGCCGCATACGTCTCGCCGAGGATCGCCAGCGGCACGCTGCCGAGGATGCACCAGGGGATGAGCGCCGGCAGGAGGATAGCGCTGTTTTCGATGTCATCGGCCAGGTCCTCGCGGCTCAAGCCGCCGCGCTCATAGATCGGCCATAGGAACGCGTGGCTGGAAACGATCGCGATCACCTGATTGCAGAACACCGCTGCCGCACCCAGACAGACAAGCATCATCGCCGGGAAGCGGCCGAGCCGGGCGCTGACGCGCTCGACCCAGCTGTGCAGTCCTTCGAGCAGATGCGCGCCGTCGGCCAGCCCGATCGAGGCGCACGAGATCGTGACGATCGCTGCCGAACCGAGCATCGAGATCATTCCCCCGCCGTCCAGGATCGCCGTCGCGCCGCCTTCCGCGGAGCGGTAGCCCAGCGCGCAGACGCGCGCGATCTCGGCCAGTGAAAAGCCCTGCACGGCGTGCGCCACAGCCGCTCCGGCAACGACGCTCGCCGCGATCGCCCACTTCACCTTCACGCCCGCAAGCGGCAGGATCAGCATCAGCGCCGCAGGGAGCATCGTCCACGGCGAGAGGACAAACCGTGCGGCGAACGCGCTGAGCGCGTTTTCATCAAGCACGTTCAGCGGATGCATCACGGACAGACAGGCGTAGAAGGCGAACGTCAGCGCCAGCGGAACCGCGCCCGTGCGCATCATGCGCCGCACGTTGCCGTACAGCTCCGTCTTCGTGACCTGAGCCGTCATGATCGCCGTCGAAGCGATCGGCGAGCTGCGGTCGCCAAAGTAAATGCCCGAAAGGATCACCCCCGCTGCGACCGACGTGTTCACCCCGCCGCCGCGAGCCAGCGTCATAAAGATCACGCCCGCCGTGCCGACAACGCCGAACGACGTGCCGAGCGCATAGCTCAGGCCGCACGTAACGGCAAAGACGATCAGCAGAAACAGCCGCGGCGTGATCGCCGCGATGCCGTAATGCACGCACTGCACGATCGTGCCCGAGACGCGCCACACGCCCGTCACCATTCCGATCAGCAGCAGCATCTTGCCCACGTCGATCGCCTCACGAGCCCCGCGACCGGTCATGCCGCACAGTTCGCGAAACGAAAATCCCTTGCGCAGTCCCAGCAGGAAAAAACAGACAAATCCCGCCAGCAGCATCCCGATAATGTACCGCATAAAAAAACATCCTCCGCCCCAAATTGATTTCCGCCCGTCAGAGTACCATTTGCACGCCCGTTTGTAAATTGCCTGCCGGCATAAAAAAACAGAGACGCCCGCAAGAGGACGTCTCTGTTTTTTTTATTTCTTCGCCGCCTCCAGCGTCTCGTTCATGCTGCCGGTGCGGTAGCCCTGAAGATCGAGCGTGACGTAGGCAAAGCCGGCCGCCCGGCACTCCGCCGAGATGCGCTCGCGATTGTTCATCACCAGGCCGAACTGCTCCGGCAGCACCTCGATGCGCGCCAGATTGCCATGGATGCGGACACGCGCCTGTCTTACCCCAAGATCGATGAGGAGCTGCTCAGCACGACCGACCATGGCCAGCTTTTCCTCACTGATCGTCTCGCCGTAGACGAAACGCGACGCCAGACACGCAAACGACGGTTTGTCCCATGTGGGCAGGCCGAGCTCCTTCGACAGCTCGCGGATCTCTGCCTTGTACAGCTTGGCCGCGCGCAGCGGACTTTTCACATCAAGCTCAGCGATCGCCTGAAGACCGGGACGGTAATCGCCCATGTCGTCCATGTTCGATCCTTCGGCAATGCAGGCAAAACCGTTTTCAGCAGCAACGCGGCGCATTTCGGTAAACAGGCTGCGCTTGCACAGGTAGCAGCGATTTTTCGGATTCTCGCGAAAACCGGGAATGTTCAGCTCGTCCGACTCGCAGACGATCTGACGGATGCCCCGGGCGGCGCAGAACGCCCTGGCCTCGTTCAGCTCGCGCTCGGGGAACGAGCACGATTTCGCCGTGACGGCAGCGCACTTTTCGCCAAGGACATCATGCGTGACCGCCAGCAGGAACGTGCTGTCGACGCCGCCCGAAAAGGCCACGGCCACGCTGCCCAGCCCGCGCAGATACGTTTTCAGTTCTTCAAGTTTTTCATGCAGCTCTGTACTCATGCAGAACGTCCCTTTCTGTTCCTCAAGGAAGATCACGCTGGAGTCTTCAGCGATTTTTCGTCTCCATGTGATTGACCATGCTGGCGAAATATCCGGCGCCGAAGCCGTTGTCGATGTTCACCACCGTCACGCCGCTGGCGCACGAGTTGAGCATCGACAGCAGCGCCGAAAGTCCGTGGAACGACGCGCCGTAGCCCACGCTCGTCGGCACGGCGATCACGGGACAGTCAGCCAGACCGCCGATCACGCTTGCAAGCGCACCCTCCATGCCCGCCACAGCGATGATGACCGACGCGCTCATGATCTCGTCAAGATGCGCCAGCGTGCGATGCAGACCGGCCACGCCCACGTCATACAGGCGCGTCACCTCGTTGCCCAGCATCTGCGCCGTGAGCGCCGCCTCCTCTGCCACGGGGATGTCGCTCGTTCCGCCCGTGGCGATGACGATGCGGCCAATGCCGTCAGGCTGCGGAAACTCGCCGGCGACGGCCAGCCGCGCCTCTTTGTAATACGTCACGGGCCACCGGGCATTCACCGCTTCTGCCGCTTCGGGTGAAAGGCGCGTGACGAGCACGTTTTTCTGACCGTGAGAAGCCATCGCCGCCAGAATGCCCGCGATCTGCTCAGGCGTCTTGCCCGCGCCGTAGATCACCTCAGCCGCACCCTGACGCAGCGGTCGATGCAGATCCACCTTGGCAAAGCCGATATCCTCAAACGGCGCTTCCTTCAGCTTCAGCAGCGCCTCGTCCACGCTCACTGAGCCGTTTTTCACGTTTTCAAGAAGATTTTTTATCGATGTGTTCATGACACTCTCCCAAAAGAATTCGCGATTTTCCCGCTAAAACAGTTCCATTATAACACAGATACCTGGTAGGGAAATATTACCCCGCGTCCGCCATAAGCGCAAGCATGAACGCACTCATACAGTTTTTCGCCCAAACAGCTAACGTCTTTTAGCAGTTTTACAACGCCGAAAGCCCGGTCTCGCGATAAGCTATTTTAATCATGAGACAAAAGGGGGACGCCGATTAATTCGCCCACGACAGGCGGGCTCATTCAAGCTGTATCACCTTAACAGCAAAAAAGCTGTCAGCACCCTGATATTTTTCTGTTTGATTTGAATCGCAAAATACCGTATCCTTATTTTCAGATACACAATCAGTATTCCACATTCAGGCATTTCGGGGAGGAGATATTCGTGAACGTTTTGCATTGCAGCAGCGAGGCAGCTGTGCTGCTGCACGGTGCTTATGATCTTCACATCCATACGTCTCCTGACGTGACGCCCCGCAAGCTGTCTTCAAGCGAAGCTGCAGCTCAGGCACGCGCCGCCGGCATGGCTGGGATCGCCCTGAAAAGCCATGTCATGTCGACGATTTCTGCCGCAGCGGCGCTGAACGAAGCGCTCCCTGATTTTCGGGCCCTCTCATGCCTCGTACTCAACAGACAGGTAGGCGGCATCAATCCGTGGGCTGTTGAAGCCTTTGGAAAGATGGGCGGCGATCTGCTGTGGTTCCCCACGCTCGACGCTGAAAACTATGTGACGTGGAAGCGTTCAACAGGGGCCAACGCCCCGGATCGCGGCATGATGCGCATCTGCGGCAGCGACGGACAGTTACTTCCGGATGTGCTTCGAGTCCTTGAACTTGCAGCGCAGTACGACCTGACCGTTGGCACCGGACACTTGTCACCGGATGAATCGGTAATGCTCGTGAAAGAAGCTGCCGCCAGGGGAGTCAAAAAGCTGTGGGTCACGCATGTGACGCTCCCGTGCTGCATGCTCACGCTGGCACAGCAGAAGGAATGCGTCGCTCACGGAGCACTGATCGAATTTTCCTATGGACACGTCGTCCATAAGCAGTACGAACTGCAAGACCTGCTCGACGGGCTTCGCGCCATCGGCGTGGAAAACGCAGTTCTGACGACCGATTCCGGTCAGGCTAACGCCGGCTGTCCTGCCGCGCTGCTGGCCGAGATCGTCGATATCCTGCTCAATAATGGCTTTTCGCCCGCCGAGGTGGGCGTTCTCATAAAAGCAAACCCGGAAAAACTTATCAGGAGGCGGTAATGATGAAAAAGTTCTTCAAGCTGTTTGCAGGAATGGCGCTCACGATGGCGGTTGCCGCGGGGGCCATGGCAGAGGGCGAGCTGGTTGCGCCCAAGGCGTTCACTGATGTGAATGAGCCGCTGACGATCGTGGTCGGCTTTGCGGCCGGCGGCGGCGTTGACACGGCGGCCCGCATGATGGCTAAGTACGCGCAGAAGTACATTCCTGTACCGATCGTCATCGTCAATCAGACGGGCGCTTCGGGCGTGGTTTCGGTGACGAATTCGCTCAAAAAGCCTGCCAACGGTCACACGCTGATCTCGCTCGCTTCGGGCGCTCTGATTGGCGACATCACCGGTGTAGCCAAGTACGATTACCTCAAGGACCTGGATTTCGTCGCTCTTCAGGATACGGTCCCCTATGCGCTCAGCTTCCGCAAGGACGATCCCCGCTTCTCCACCCGCGAGGAGTTCCTCAAGTACGTCAAGGATCACCCCGGCGAAATCACGGTCGGCCTGTCGGGCATCAACAACGCCAATCACTTCGCGGCGCTCTGCCTGGTGCGTGATTACGGCTATGACATGGAACTGGTGCCCTTCAACGGCAGCGCCAACGCCAAGACGGCGTTCCTCGGCAAGCACGTAGACGCTTTCTGCGAGACGATGCTCGAAACGAAGTCGATGATGGACGCCGGCCAGTCGGTGTGTGTCTGCGTCTTCGGCGACAAGCCGTTCACCGAAGAGCTCCCCGGCGTGCCAACGTCTCACGAGCTGGGGCTTGACCTGAAGATCAGCGGCACGAGCCGCGGCTACGCCTTTGCCAAAGGCACCGATCCTGCGATCGTCGATTTCATCTCCAAGGTGATCGGCCGCGCCCTCGCCGAGCCTGAATTCCTTGAAGAGTACGCGAAGATCGGCATCAAGAACTGCGTACGCTACATGGATAGCAAGACCTATACCGAGTTCCAGAATGCGGAGCACGCCAACTATAAGGTCCTGTGCGACGCGCTTGGCATCACCAAGAAAAAGTAACCTTCTCAAGCTTTAAACCGAGTTTTCACAAAAAGCCTCCGGTATCGCCCTTTTGCCGGGCTGCCGGAGGCTTTCTTACATTATTGTTCATAAGGAGCTGACGATATGCGCAAGGATAACAGAATCGCGGGCGTGATCCTCTTCGCGCTTTTCGCATACAGTTTTTATATGGCGCTCGACTTCAACAAGCGGGCTGCATATTTCCCCATCTTCGTCTCGGCCGCTGGGATGCTGCTGAGTGTCTTTCTTTTCATCAGCGGATTTTTGAAGGAACGCGGCGCGAAGGACAATGCGCTCACAGGCAAGGCGAAACTGAAAGTAGCCGTGATGGCCGCAGCGATCCTCATTTATGCTGCTGGGATCGAGTACGTCGGTTTTTCTGTTTCAACATTCGCATTTCTCTTCGTGATGATGTGCGTCGGCTACACGAAAAAGCTCACCGCTACTCAGACAGGCAAGATTCTCCTCGTCGCTGTCATAATGACTGGCGTGATCTACTATGTGTTTGAAAAACTGCTGTTCGTGCCGCTGCCGCATGGACTGCTGATCTAAGGAGGCCCGCTCATGACCGAACTCATCCTTATGGGTCTGAAAACGGCCGTTATGCCCCAGAACCTTCTCGCCAACTTCATCGGTACGGTGCTCGGCATTGTCTTCGGCGCCCTGCCCGGACTCTCGGGAACGATGGGCATCGCCGTGCTGCTGCCCATCACCTACAGCATGGCGCCTATCCCTGCGCTGTCGTTCATGATCGCTATCTTCTGCGGCTCGCTCTACGGCGGTTCCATCTCTGCTATCCTGCTGCACACGCCTGGCACGCCCGCAGCCGCTGCGACGATCCTCGACGGTTACCCAATGGCACAGCAGGGACGCGCTAACGAAGCGCTTCAGGAAGCTGCCATCAGCTCGTTCTGGGGCGGCGTCGCTTCTGTAGTCGCTCTGCTCACGATCGCCCCGCCGCTTGCCGAGTTTTCTTTGCGCTTCGGGCCGCTTGAAAATTTTATGATCGCTATTTTTGGCCTGACGATCATCGCCTCGATCTCGTCAAAGAATATGCTGAAAGGACTCATCAGCGGCCTTGTCGGACTACTCATGGGCTGCGTCGGCATGGACGCGATCACGGGGGCTTCACGCTACACCTTTGACATCGCTTATCTCCAGTCGGGTATCGGTCTGATCGTGGCGCTGATCGGCCTGTTCTCCATCTCACAGGTGTTTGTGCTTGCCAGCGACTCAAAAGACTCGATCGTCGATGACACGATGATCAAGGGTGTAAAGCAGAAGCGTCTCAGCCTTCGCGACTTCATGCTCTACCCTGTTACCTATCTGCGCTCGTCGATCATCGGCATCATCGTCGGCATCATCCCGGGCGCAGGCGGCAGCATCGCGTCGTTCCTCGGCTACAATGAAGCCCGCCGTGCTTCGAAGACTCCTGAGCTGTTCGGTACAGGGCTGCGTGAGGGCGTCGGCGCTTCGGAATGCGCCAACAATGCAGTTTCCGGCGGCGCTCTCATCCCCATGCTCACGCTGGGGATCCCTGGCAGCACGGCCTGCGCCGTCATGCTCGGAGGAATGATGATCCACGGTCTGCTGCCCGGCAACGACCTGTTCACCGCTCAGGCTGACGTGATTTACCCCGTCATGTGCGGTGTCTTCTTCGCCAATCTGTTTTTCCTGATCATCGGCGTCACCTGCGCCAAGTATTTCGCCTACATTTCGCGTGTGCCCGTCTATATGCTCGCGCCGGCCATCGTCGTGCTCTGCGTTGTCGGAGCGTTCGCCATCAACAATGCGATGATCGATGTGTACATCATCATTCTCTTTGGCGCGCTCGGCTTTTTCTTCAACCGCTACGAATTCGACGTGACGCCAATGGTGCTCGGCCTTATCCTCGGTCCCATCGGTGAAGGCGGACTGGCAAGAGCCATCCAGATCAATAAAGGCGTGATGAACGCTGTTGGTGCTCTGTTCCGCTCGCCCATCTGCGTCATCCTCTTTGCGCTTTCCGTGATCTCCATCGTCGCTCCGCTCTGGCGAGAGTACAAAAAGGGCAAAAAGGAAGCGTAACGTCCGGCAGTTTTGCAACAGTTGCCTTTACGTTACATTCATAGCTGCCGTTCCAGATGAAATAGTCCCCGCAAAAAAACGGGAGCGCGAAGAACATTTCTCCGCGCTCCCGTTTTTTGCGTGATGTCGTTTTAAACGCGCTACTTCGTCGCCATGCCGATATCGACCAGCATCTTCTTGTAATCAGCGACGTACTTGCGCGAGCCTTCCAGATCGTAGTAGGTGGCGTCGATCATGTTCTTTGCCAGCGCTTCAGTGTATTCAGGATCGGCCGCGACCTTCTTGCACACATCGGACAGCTTTTCAAGCACATCCTTAGGAGTGCCTTTAGGAGCGGTGATGGTATAGAACACGACGGCGTCAGTGTTGTAGCCAAACTCAGCCGTGCAGGGAATGTCGGGCGTGTACTTGCTGCGCTCCTTGCCCATCGAGGCAAGGCAGACCACGTCGCCGCGCTTCACGTACTGATCGATGAGCGAATACGCGCCGAGGAACACGTCGATATTGCCGCCAAGGAAGTTGGTCAGGCGTTTGTTCGCGTCGCCGACAGCCGCGGAGGTAAAGTCAAATCCAGCCTCGATGAGTTCAAGCACTTCAACGTGAGCAACGGCGCCGGGGGTGTCGCCCGCAACAAGGTCGCCGGGATGCTTGCGGCTGTACTCCCACAGGTCTTTCAGCGTATGGATGCCCGCTTCGTCAGCCAAATCCTTCTTGATGGCGATCCAGGTGCCGCGCTTTTCGCCGGGGACACAGACCGTCTCGAAGCCTTCGACGGAGTCGAAGTCGGTGCGGCCCATCACGTCGCTGATGAAGATACTGTTGTTGTTCCAGCACAGGGTATAGCCGTCGGGAGCAGCACCGGTGATGGAGCGCGAGGCATCGACGACACCGGCTGTATTGCTGATGATGATGTTCTCGCCCAGGTACTTGTGCGCGATCTTGGCGAAGACGCGAGCAGCGAAGTCGATCTGCGAGCCAGCACGGCTGGTGGTCATCGTGATCGCGCGCGTGGGATAGTCAGCGGCAAGCGCAGCGGACGAAACAGCCAGAACGGCACAGATGGCAACGAGTGAAACGAGCTTTTTCATGAGAAACAACTTCCTTTCGCTATAGATTGTTTTAGCGCGTTACGCCGAATGAGCGGCCTTGCGCTTTGAAGCCTTGATGCTTTTATACAGCGACCACGCGAACGAGAGCACGGCAAGGACGAGAAACGCGATCGCGATGGGACGCTTGAGCAGACGCGCAGGGTTGCCGCGGCTGATGGAGAGCGCGCGGACAAAGTTGTCCTCGATGATGTCGCTGAGAATGTAGCCAAGGATAATGGCCGCGCGCATGATGCCAGCCTTCTGCAGGAAGTAGCCAAGCACGCCGCCGATAACGAACACGAACACATCGGCAAAGTTGCTGCGCGCACTGTACGAGCCAAGGAAGCACATCATCATCACGAACACCATCGTGATGCGCCGCGGCGCAGTGAGCACCTTGAGATAGCCGTTGAGCACGCCGCGTTCGATAAAGAGCATGTAAAAGTTGGCGATCATGAGGATGGCAAATATCGAGTAAATCAGCTCCGTGTTCTCGATAAAGGCCAGCGGTCCGCATTGCACGCCGTGCAGCGTCAGGGCACTGAGTACGATGGCTGCCGTCGACGATCCGGGAATACCCAGCGCCAGCATGGGGATCATCGCTCCGCCGATGCAGGCGTTGTTGGCCGTTTCAGAGGCAATCAGTCCGTCGATCTCGCCGGTGCCGAACGTCTCAGGATGCTTCGACTGGTTTTTCGCCGTCATGTAAGCCAGAAGCGATGCCGACGAACCGCCCACACCAGGAAGCAGGCCCACGTAAGCGCCAATCACGGCTGAGCGCAGGATGTTCCACCAGCGGCTCAGGTACTCGGCCATCGAGATGCCAAAACCGCGCAGCTTTTCCAGCTGCCGAACTTCCGTTGACTGGTCGTCGAGATCGAGCGCCAGCTTGATCACCTCGGGCACGGCGAACATGCCGCACATCAGAGCGGTGATCTTGATGCCGCCATCAAGCGCGTGAAGACCGAAGTTGTAACGAGGCACAGCGCCCACCGGATCGGTGCCGGTACAGGCCAGGCACATGCCCAGCAGCGCGGCGAGCACGCCCTTGACCACGTTGTCGCCGGCTACGCTGACGATCATCGAGATCGAGAACAGGCCGATGGCGAAATACTCCCACGGGCCGAACTTGAGCGCAATATCGGCGATCAGCGGCGCGATATACATCAGCAAAACAAAACTGATAAGCCCGCCAACAAAAGACGTGAGGATGCCCACTCCGATAGCCTTGCCCGCCTGCCCCTTTTGGGCCATCGGGTGCCCGTCGAACGTCGTTGCAATCGACGAGCCGGTTCCCGGGATGTTCAGCGCGATGGCGGAGATCAGTCCGCCGCTCATGGCGCCGACGTAGCAGGCCAGAAGCACACACATGGCCGTCTTCGTCTGCATGTTGTACGTGAGCGGCAGCGCCAGGATCAGCGACATGTTGACAGAGATCCCGGGCAAAGCGCCGAGCAGGATCCCCAGTGCCACGAAGCAGAGCATCAGGCCGATGTACGACGGCGTTGTAATCAGCTCAAGGGCCGAGGAAAAAAATACCGATGCCATTTTCCCGCTCCTCCTTTACAGAAAGCGCGCCAGCACGGGCGTCAGCAGGCCCATCGGCAGCAGAGTGGAAAAGCCGTAGTAGAAAATGAAGAACACAGCTGTCGGCGCGAGCAGCGAGCTGAGGAGGTACAGTCCCCAGCGGCGGCGTTCCGGCTTCTCAAGGATGACGAAAAGCGCCAGCATCATCGGCGGCATCGTCAGCACAAAGCCAAGCGTCTTGAAGCTCGCCGCCGCCGCAAGCAGTACGAGCGAGACGGCGATCATCCGTCCCCAGGCAGCAGCGCCTTTTTTGGAGTTCTGATCCTCCACCGCCGCAGCGCTAAGCCGGCGGTATCTGCAATATCCCTGCCAGATCAGCAGTGCCGAGCACGCCAGCACGATCACGCTCAGCACGCGGGGCACAAATGTGGCATCCACCGTGTTGCGCAGCGTCACGAGCTTGAAGTGATACGTCTCGGCGTAAAACAGCACAGCAAAGATGGCCATGCACGTACCGAGGATCATGTCGCTTTTCGCTTCTTTCAATTCGCGCACAATAGATTCCTCCGTTTCCGTCTCTAACTTTGAAAAAAACTTGCTATAATACTGCTGAACTTAACCTTATCATTTCCGGCCGTTAAAGTACAACAATTTCTCTTTCGTCAGAATCACAGGAAAATACCTGTTACGAAACGGCCATAATCACGGAGGGCACTTATGAAGATCTCGAAGCTGAACTACTTCCTTGCCGCTGCCGAAGAGCTGAACATCACCCGCGCGGCACAGAAGCTCTATATCACGCAGCAAAGCCTGAGCGAGAACATTGCCCAGCTCGAAGAAGAATATCACGTCACGCTCTTCCGCCGCCGCCCAAGCCTGAGTTTGACGCCCGCCGGCGAGAAGTTCGCCGCGCTTGCTCGCCAGATGATCGGGCTTGAGGCGCACATTCGCGCCGAGATGGCTGACATCGCCCAGCAGAATGCCGGCGTGCTTTCCATCGGTGTGCGTCGCCCCTACAGCGAGATCCTCATCCCCCATGTGCTGCCGCAGTTCGTGAGGGAGCATCCGCACATCCAAGTGCATGTGTTCGCCTCAAGCACGCCCGAGATGGCACAGCAGCTCATCGACGGCAAGATCGACCTGTGCATCGGCATCGCCCGCTATATGAAGAACCGAAATTTCGAGAACACCACGCTGTGGAGCGACCGTTACTGCATCGTCATCCCCGACTCGATCCTGCGCGAACGTTTCGGTATGACGGAGGACGACCTGCAAGGCGGTCGCGAACCCGATTTTTCGAAACTGGCTGAAGTACCGCTCATCCTGCGAGACAGCAAGGCTAACAGCCGAGCCACAAGTGACCTCTTCCTGCTCCACATCGGCGTGGCCAGTCCCAACGTCCTTGCTGAGCTGAAAGACCCCATCCTGCCTCTGCGTTACTGCGCGCAGGGGCTAGGCGTGACATTTGCGCTTGAAAAAGTATTCAATCACTTCACAAGATTCGATATGCAAGGCGAAAAGCTTCACGCCATTCCCCTGCCCGACTCCGCATTCGACCCGTCAACCTCGCTGTGCACATACAAAGGCCGCTATCTCAGCCATGCCGCTCAGGACTTTATCGAGTTGGTCAAAGAGGCCGGCGCAAGCGGAAAATATTTTTAGGCCATCGACCGGTCACAGGTAAATAACTGTTTTCGAGCAAATAATTTTCATGTTTGACTTTCTGCTGCGGTCACGATGATAATTACCGTAAAATACGAAAATCTTACCGCAAAGGAGAGCTCAGCATGTCTTTCTACATGGAACATAACCGCGCCCTTGACGCCATCCGCGCCGGCAAGACCGCGTTCGGGCTGCAGCTTCGCAGCCGCTCGCCGCTGATCGCCGAGCTGGCCGGATACCTCGGATTTGATTACGTGTATTTTGAGACAGAACACTACGCCTGCAACGACGAGACCGTCGAAAACCTTGTGCGTGCCTGCCAGGTCTCCGGTGTTACGCCGATGATCCGCGTCATCTGCGACGATCCCGAATACATCGGTCACCTGTATGACACCGGCGTGCAGGGCGTCATCCTCCCCCACGTCGAAACAGCCGAACAGGCCAAGCGTTTCGTCGACGCTGCAAAGTTCCCGCCGCTGGGGCACCGAGGCGCTTCGAATGCCAGCCGCGCGGCCTGCCTCGGCTGCATGGACGGCAAAAAATTCCTCGAAGCCTCCAACCGCAACTGCTCCGCCATCGCTATGATCGAGACGGTAAAAGGCGCCCAAAATCTTGATTCCATTCTCGAAGCCGGCATCGACATGATCCGCATCGGCTACAGCGACCTCACTCTCGACATGGGCATCCCCGGCACTTCCCCCCGCGACGCACGCGTCGAAGCACTCACTCGACACATCGTCGAAACCGCAAAAGCTTATAATGTACCCGTAGGCGGCAAGTGCTCTTCCCCTGAAGACGCCGAATATTTCATCTCAATGGGATTCAGCTGGCTGAACGCTGCCAGCGATCTCGACCATCTGAAAAAGACGCTTGCCGTCCGGCTGGATCAGCTTAGAGCGGTCGCAGAGAAATAATTCCTTTTGCATTGTACACAAAGCCCGCGGCGGAGGCTCGGAAAAATTTTTCCGGCTTCCGCCGCGGGCTTTTTTTGCGGTTACTTTTTCGGGCAGGGCACGTGATAGACCATCGCCGTCAGCACGGGGATGACGATCAGCGTCAGCACCGTGCTCACTGTCAGACCGGCCATGATCGTCACCGCCATGGGACCGAACATCAGGTCGGGGATCAGCGGGATCATGCCCAGAACGGTCGTGATCGCCGACATGCTGACGGGACGCAGGCGGCCGACGCCGTCCTCGACGATCGCCTCATAGCGGTCGCGGCCGGCGGCAAAGTCGACGCTGACCTGGTCGAGCAGCACGATCGAGTTTTTGGCTAACATTCCGACCAGGCTGAGCAGGCCGACGATCGCCAAAAAGCTGACGGACATTCCGGCGATCGCCAGTCCGGCAACGACGCCGATGAGGATCAGCGGCAGCGACGCAAAGATGATCAGCGGCTGGCGCAGTCCGTTGAACAGGAACACCATGACGGTGAACATGAGCACGAGCGCGGGAGCAAACGCCACTTTCATCGAGTCCAGCGACTCGTTCGACAGTTCCTGCTCACCGCCCCAGTCGATCGAGTAGCCGACAGGCAGCGGGATGGCTTCGATGAGCGGGCGCACGCGGCGGAGCATCGCGTCAGCGTTGCTCCCCAGCACGGTGTCGGTGGCCGCAGTGAGCACGCGCGAGCGGTCGCGGCGCATGATGAGGTTGTCCTCAAAGCGGGTGTCGAGCGAGGCGATCACCGTCCCCAGCGGTACTGTCGCGTTCGCCGTCGGAGCCCAGATGGGGAACGACTTGAGCCGGTCCATGCGGTAACGCTCGCCCGGCTCAACGACAGCCAGGATGGGCAGTGTCTTGTCGCCGTCGCGGTAGCCGCCGATCGGCAGCCCCGTCGTCGCAATGAGGATGTCCTGATTGATCATCGGACGGGTCAGCCCAAGATTGCGCATCTGGTCCTTCATCACGCGGGGACGGATCACCTCGACCGGCGTCCTCCAGTCAAGTCGCGCGAACTTATGCGACGGGTCGGCCTCAAAGATGGATTTGGCCTTTTCAGCCAGCTCTCGCAGTGTCGCGGAATCTGTGCCGTAGAACCGCGCTTCGAGCCTCGGCGTCATGCCGCTGCCCTTGGAGAACGGCTTGCAGATGCCGCTCACGCCGGGCATCGCCTCGTCGATGTGCTTCTGCGTCTTCAGCAGGACCGAACGCATGTCGCGAAAGTCTTTCGTCTCGACGAGCAGCTGCGAAAAAGCCGTGTTCGGATCGGGGGGCGAATAGGTGAGCATGAAGCGCAGCGAGCCGCCGCCGATGAAGTCGGTGACGTTTTTTACCTCAGGCATGGCGCGCAGATAGCTTTCCAGCTCCACAGCCGAGGCGCGTGTCGCCTCGAGCGACCTGCCCTCCGTGCCCCAGAGGTCGACCGTGTAATAGGCCGTGTTGGCATCGGGGAAAAACGACTGTTCCAGGCGCGTAAAGCCCCAGACTGAAGCCGCAAACACCGCAAGAGTCGCTGCTGCCGTCAGCAGACGGTGCCGGAGACAGGCTTCCAGCAGCCAGCGGTAGGCGCGGAACAGCGGCTTGTTGTACGGGTCCACATCCGCCTTGCCGGGCTTGAGCATCAGCGAACCGAACACCGGCGTGGCAGTGAGCGCCATCACCCAGCTGAACGACATCGAGATGGCGACCACCTGATACAGCGAACGGCAGTACTCGCCTGCCTGCGCCTGCGAGAAGCCGATGGGAGCAAAGGCCAGGATGGCGATGAACGTGCCGCCGAGCATGGCCCACTTGGCCCCTTCCACCGAGTCGTCGGCAGCGTCCTCGATCGCCTGGCCGCGCTCGACGCCGACCAGCATCCCCTCCGAGACGACGATGGCGTTGTCAACCAGCGAGCCGAGCGCGATGATCAGCGCCGCGAGCGAGACCATCTGAAGGAAGATGCCGCATGCGTTCATGATCGCGATCGTGCCCGCCACCGTGAGCAGCAGCACGATGCCGATCAGCAGCCCGGTACGAAGCCCCATGAACACCAGCAGGACGCCGACGACGATCGCCAGCGACTCGGCAAGATTGACGATGAAATCGTTGATCGACTTGGTGACTTGGTCGGACTGCATGTAGATCTCTTCCAGCTCCATGCCGATGGGACGATGCACCTCAAGACCGCGCAGGCATTTCGTCACAGCCTCGCCCATCTCGACGACATTGCCGCCGGGGACGGTAGCGATGCCAAGGCCCAGCGCGGGGCGGCCGTTGAAGCGCAGCATGAACGTCTGCGGATCGGCAAAATCGCGCCGTACCGTCGCTACCTCGCGCAGGCGCACCAGCTTGCCGCCCGCGCCGCCGATGACAAGATCACCGATATCGTCGACCGTGGTGATGGAGCTTGTGGGCGAGACGCGTACAAAGCGTGCCCCCTGCAGTGTGTTGCCGACGGCCGACAGTGTGTTCTGCTGATTGAGCACCTGGATGATCGCCTGCGGCGAGATGCCCAGCGACGAAAGCCGGTTCGTCGAAAACTCGACATAGACACACTCCGACTGCTCGCCGAGGACCTTCACGCTGGCCACGTTCGGCACAAGGACCAGCTGCTTTTTGAGAAAATCGGCGTAGTCCCACAGCTCCTTCATCGTGTAGCCGTCACCGATGAGCGCGTAATACTGCCCGTACACGTCGCCGAAATCGTTGTTGATCATGACCGTGCATCCGGCGGGCATGTACGGCTGCACGTCGACCAGCTTCTGCCGCAGCACGTCCCAGATCTGCGGCAGGTAGGCCGAGGTGTATTTGTCCTTGATGTCGACGTAGATGATCGCCATGCCGGGCATGCAGTGCGAACGGATGTGCTTGATCTCACCCATCGCCTGCACGGCGTCTTCGATACGGCTGGCGACCTCGCTTTCTACTTCATAGGCGGTCGCTCCAGGATAAACGGCCGTGACGACAGCTGTCTTGATCGTGAATGTGGGGTCCTCCAGCTTGCCGATGCGGAAATAGGCGAACACCCCTGCCACAGCGACCAGCAGGCAGAGGAACAGCACCACAAGACGGCGCTCGATGCTTGCACGCGCAATCTTCATCACTGGTCACCCGCTTTCATGAGACGAACTTTCTGCCCTTCCCTGAGGAAGTGAACGCCCGCTGTGACGATCACGTCGCCTTCATTCAGCTGCGAGGCGCTGATCTCGACATTGTTCCCGTGCGCCGCAAGGACCGCCACAGGGATCGACTCGACGGAGCCGTCTTTGCAGCGCCAGACGGAGCGCATCACGACATCGCCGAGGATAGCCGACTGCGGCACAAGGAACGTCGTCTCCTGCTTCCTGCTTCCGCCATAATCCACCGCCACGCTCACCGCCATTCCCGGAAGCACGCGCGCGCCTTCCGGCTGAGGCATGGTCACGGTGACGGGATACGTCTTTGTACCGGGATCGGCCTGTGCTCCGAACTCTTTCAGCTTCACGGGGAAATCCCGACCCGGAATGGCATCGAACCGCGCCGTCAGCGCAAACGCTTCCGCGGCGCGCGCCAAACCTTTCATGTCGATCTTCGACGGCACCGGCGCACGCTGTACGTCGGAATCGGGAACGCTGAAAACGATCTCCAGCGTCGAGATGTTTTGAAGACTCAGCACAGGCTGCTTGGCGACCACGTCCTGAAAGTTCTCGGTCATCCGCTCGGCGACAACGCCGTCGAAGGGGGCGCGCAGCTCGGTGTCGCGCAGAGCGTCGCGCGCAGCGGACAGGCCGGCTTCAGCCTGCTTCACGGCCGACCTTGTCACGCTCAGCTGCGCCTTGTAGCCGTCATATTTTGCGGCGGCAATGACCTTCTGCTTATACAGCTCTTCGTAGCGCTTGAAGTTGGCCGCAGCGTCGCTGTACTGCGCGCGCGCCTGAGCGAGCACGCCCTGCGCCTGTTCCAGGCGCGTGCGGAAATCGCGCGGGTCGAGACGAGCAAGGACATCGCCTTTTTTCACCATCGCGCCCTTTTCCGCCGGAAGCTCCTTCAGCGTACCGGAAACGCGGAACGACAGGTTGACGCGCTGAGCGCCCTGCACAGTGCCAAAATAATGCTGCACAGTGCCGCCTGAATAATTCCCCAGCACAGTCGTGCGCACGGGACGCACGATCTCCGGCTCCTCGACGGGCGTCTGCCGCCGGCGGAACTCTTCGATGCCGAGACAGGCCGCAGCGATCATCGCGACGCCGCCTGCCAGTTTGAGCCATGAAAAAGAAGATGATTTTTTCATGTTTTTCCTCCAAAAAAACTCTTTTGCCATGAAGCAATCTTATGTTTCATGCCGTGCCGATTGTATCACAGCATTTCCCGCTTTTCCACCGCGCGGGGGATGCCGACAGAGGGCTGCGGATGAGGACATACAGTTAAAACAATTTTCATGATCTTTATACTTGTGCTTTATTCATCCAGCCGTGATGTCCAGGCAATGCAAAAAAATTTGACAATGGGCGGGATTAGAAATATAATTCATAAGTTCGCCAGCAGGCGGCAGCTTGCGCCTTCAAGCCCGCTTGCCGCTCCAGCTGACGCACATTCGTTCCGTACAAAAATGACCCGTTTTCACCGCGCCGTACGGCGAAACCGGATCATTGATTTCATATCAGGAGGTCTTTGCATGACGAAATACGTTTACCTGTTCAGCGAGGGCAACGCCAAGATGCGCGAGCTGCTCGGCGGAAAGGGCGCCAACCTGGCTGAGATGACCAACATCGGTCTGCCCGTCCCCCAGGGCTTCACGATCACCACCGAAGCATGCACTCAGTATTACGAGGACGGCCGCACGATCAACGACGAGATCATGGCCGAGATCATGAAGAACGTCGAGAAGATGGAGCAGATCAACGGCAAGAAGTTCGGCGATCTCAACAACCCTCTTCTCGTCTCCGTCCGCTCCGGCGCGCGCGCTTCGATGCCCGGCATGATGGACACCATCCTCAACCTGGGTCTGAACGACGACGTCGTCGCCGCGATGATCAAGGGCAATCCCGACCCCAAGTTCGAGCGTTTCGTCTACGACTGCTACCGCCGTTTCATCCAGATGTTCTCCGACGTCGTCATGGAAGTGGGCAAGAAGTACTTTGAGCAGCTGATCGACAAGATGAAGGCCGAAAAGGGCGTCACCTTCGACACCGAGCTGACCGCTGCCGACCTCAAGGCCCTGGCCGAGCAGTTCAAGGCCGAGTATAAGAAGCAGATCGGCGCCGACTTCCCCTCCGATCCCAAGGTGCAGCTGTACGAAGCCATCCGCGCCGTGTTCCGTTCGTGGGACAACCCCCGCGCCAACGTCTACCGCCGCGAGCACGACATCCCCTA
>Ga0129307_1000826_pt1 | contig 41531 bp, 40 predicted proteins | sample P1105metagenome_FD_94437 | JGI IMG/M metagenome (GOLD analysis project Ga0129307, IMG submission 94437) | Capybara group fecal microbial communities from Wisconsin, USA - P1105 metagenome | ecosystem: Host-associated > Mammals > Digestive system > Large intestine > Fecal | place: USA: Wisconsin...
CGTCATTTCGACTGGAGCGTAGCGGAATGGAGAAATCTCAAACATTTGCTGGAGATTTCTCGACTTCACTACGTTCCGCTCGAAATGACGGGCTTTTAATTTGTGGCGAAGACCTCGGCATGGTGGCGCCATGCGTCCCCGGCGTGATGCGCGAACTGGGCATCTTGAGCCTCGAGGTACAACGTATGCCAAAACAAAGCGGGCGGCCATTCAGCGACCCACGAGAAAACCCTTATCTCAGTGTCGACACCACCGGCACGCACGACATGCCGACGATTCGCGGATGGTGGGAGCAAGATCGCGAACTGTCTGCGCGTTTCTACCACGAGATGCTGCATCACACCGATAATCCGCCGTATTTCTGCGAGCCGTACATCTGTCGGGAGATTGTGGAGTTGCACATGAATTCCAGCTCACAATGGGTCATTCTCCCGATTCAAGATTACATCGCTATGGACGGCGACTTCCGCTGGGACAACACTTGGGGCGAGCAAATCAACAATCCAGCCGACCCGAAATGGCGTTGGAAATACCGCATGCACCAGAGCGTGGAGGCATTGCTAAAAAATGAAAAATTAATATTGACATTGAAGAAAATGATAAAAACAAATGGTCGTCATTTCGACTGAAGCGAAGCGGAATGGAGAAATCTCAAACAATTGCAGGAGATTTTTTCGCTTCTGGCGAAAGCTCTCGCTTAGCTCGGGTCTCGACTTCACTTCGTTACGTTCGAAATGACAGTATAAATAAGTGATTATGAAATTCCCACTGATAAAAAACACCACCTTTGGCACCAAGCTCCTGACTTTTGCGCTGTTGCTAATCTTCGGATTGGTTTTCAGCAGCGTGTTAGGGGTTTTTGTTCTCATGATAAACGGTGGCACAATAACTGACTTAAAAAATCTTCAAATCATACAAACTTTAAGTCAGGTGGTGGGGTTCTTGATACCTGCTGTCGTTTATGTTATGCTGGTTTATGAAAAACCATTTAACTATTTGGGATTCAATAAGATACCATTATGGTCACTACTTGGAATCGTGGCTATGTTCACCATCATACCGTTCCTCAGCATGGTGACTGATTGGAACAACAGCATCAGTTTTCCCGAATCTATGAGTGCGATAGAGGAGCAAATGCGAAGCCTTCAAGCAAGTTCAGAGGAAGTTATAAAACTGTTAATCGGGCAAGGCTCGCTATTCTCCAGCCTGATAATTATCGCGGCACTAGCAGCCATCAGCGAGGAGCTTTTATTCCGTTCGGTGATTCAAAAAGCGCTCATCAAAATATTCAAGAACGCACATGTCGCCATCATTGTGACAGCCTTTGTCTTCTCGGCTTTCCACATGGATTTCTTCGGATTTTTCCCGCGTTTCATTCTCGGCATAATGCTCGGCTACATGTTCTGGATGTCAGGTTCCATCTTCCCGTCGATGCTGATGCATTTTGTCAACAATGCCACCATCGTGATTATTCATTACCTGAACACCAGAGGTTTCAGCGATATTGACGTAGAGCATTTCGGGAGCACCGACAACGTTTTGGTGATTATTCTGAGTTTGATAACAACTGTGGCAATATATATAACTTGTAATCGTTTTTCCAAACGACAAGATTGCAACAATTCTCTCAACTTTTAACTTTATAAACTTTAAAACTACTCTAAACTCTAAACACTAAACTCTACACTAATAAATGACAATTGACAAACTCTTTATATTAAAATTCCTCAAATTCGGAGTCGTAGGATTTTCGGGCGTTTTTGTTGATTTCGGCATTACATATCTCTGCAAGGAGAAGATAAAAATCAACAAATATCTGAGCAACGCCATCGGTTTTATCTGTGCCGCGACTTCAAATTACGTTTTAAATCGAATTTGGACTTTCCAAAGCGAGAATGCCAACGTGGCGACCGAATATGGAAAATTTATGCTGGTTTCGGCTATCGGATTGGGAATCAATTCATTAACGCTCTATCTTTTGACCGACAAGCTGAAATGGAATTTCTACGTAAGCAAGATTTTCGCCATCGGCGTCGCAACTCTGTGGAACTTCTTTGCAAACGTGTTGTTTACGTTCAAATAACTATTCAAAATCAGTATATTTCGCCAGAAAATCCTCGGCGAAAATGAGTGGCATAAGGTTTTCCATCTTTTCAGAGATAATAATCGGGCCTTCTTCGCCTTGCATAATGACGCGCAACGGCTGTTTGTGACGGCTCTCCGCCTCTATCATCGCCTGACGGCAGCTGCCGCATGGAGGCACCGGCTGCATGATTTTGCCATCTGAACCTATTGCCGAGATTGCCAAAGCCACTATCGGCTGGTCGGGATAGTTGGCCTGAGCTGAGAACAGGGCCACACGCTCGGCACAAAGTCCTACAGGATAAACAGCATTTTCCTGATTGTTTCCAATGACAATCATGCCGTTAGCCAGTCGCAACGCTGCTCCGACCTTAAACTTTGAATATGGCGCGTAAGCATTTTTCGCAGCTTCCTTGGCCTTAAGCAAAAGGGTGCGATCGTCGTCATTCAACTCGTCAACCGACTTGAACTCTAGAAAAGAGAGTGTAATTCTATGTTTTTTCATGCCTATTGATTTGTTCCTTTCAGGATGTTATTATATTCTTCTTGATTCAGAATGACTTCAAACGCCTTGGCAAGCTCTGGATCGTCTTCCAGAGTGGCAATGATGCGACCTTTCTGATAGTAATAGCGGCTCACAATCTCGTATTTGATCAGCTGCTCTATTTCGCTGCGGTTATCCGTAAGATCTTTGGTCTTTTCAACCTCAATTGCTGCTACAGCCTGGTCAAGTATAGGTTTGATTTCATCTAGATAGCCTTCGGCTTTGGCTGTCTTTTCCAATTCCTTAATATCCTCCTCGCTCTTCGATGTAAATGTAAAGCCTTCATCTTTAACAAATTGCATGAAGTCATTGTATGTTTCATCGGTAACCGTGAATTCTTTGGGCGATTTTATCGATTTATGCTCGCTGTAGAATTTGTTGGCGTATTTGAAGAAGAGATTTTTGGCATACAGGTGTGTGGTGATGGTCGACATCAACACCGGCTCAATCTTCACGTCGGGCTGAATGCCATGACCTTCGTACACCACTCTACCGTTGGCTGTATGGAATGGCTGGCCGAGAGTGTCGTTTTTGGCCAGAGTATCGGCACCGTTTTTCTTGTTTTTCTTGGAATAGTCAATTTCCTGAATGCAGCGGTTGCTTGGCAGATAGTAATGAGCCACAGTCACCTTGATTTGGGTGTTGTAGCTCATAGGTAAGATATTCTGCACCAAGCCCTTGCCGAATGTGCGCTGCCCAACAATCACTCCGCGGTCGAAATCCTGGATCGATCCTGAAACAATCTCCGAAGCCGAGGCGCTGCCTTCGTTTACAAGTATTACCAGCGGGATGTCGAGGTCGAGCGGCTCGTGCTGAGTAAAATGATTGTAGTTTTGCTGGGCCACCTTGCCTTTCTGATAAACCACGAGTTTGTTTTTCGGAACGAACATATTCACAATTTCGACAGCTTCGTTCAACAATCCGCCTCCATTGCCGCGAAGGTCAAGGATAAAGCCTTTCAGCTCGTGTTTTTTCTTCATCTCGACAATCACGTCTTTCAATTCTTTAGCACAATCCTTGGTGAACTGCGACAGTATGGCATAGCCGACGCCGTTGTCGAACACTGTTGAATATGGAATATTGTCGATTTTGATTTTTTCGCGTTTCAGTTCTTTGGTAATAGGCTCTTTTTCGCCCAAGCGCTTCATCTTGAGTTTCAAAGTTGTTCCGGGAGTGCCTTTCAACAATTCACTCACTTCACTTGAGTTTTTTTCACTTACATCTATCCCGTTAACCTCCAAGAACATGTCGCCCGGGATAAGTCCGGCCTTGGCCGCCGGGAAGCCCTCGTAAGGTTCGGCTATCTGCACTTTGCCCTCAAAATACTGAATGGTGGCACCTATCCCGCCGTATTCACCTGTTGTCATCAGCTTAACATCCTCAATCTGTGACTCGGGGATGAAAACGGTATATGGGTCGAGCCCTTCAAGCATGGCGTTGATGGCTGCCTCATTAAGCTCGGCAGGATTGATCTCGTCGACATAATACATATTGAGCTGACGCAACACATTATTGTAAATGTCGATGCTTTTGGTGATTTCGAAATTGTTCTTTTTGGTCTGCCCGAACGCTGTCGTTGCGGTGAGAACCAGAATCACTATGACTAATCTTATATATTTCATATTTCTTTGTTTTTTGAGACGGTCGACCGACCGTCTCTACTTACTTCTTGCTTCTTGCTTCTATTTCATGGTACCGGATCATATCCCGAGCCGCCCCAAGGGTTGCACGACGCCACGCGTTTGATGGTCAGCCATCCGCCTTTGATAGCGCCATATTTCCGAATCGCCTCAATTCCATAATTGGAGCAAGTCGGAGTGTAGCGGCAGTTGCGCCCGATAAAAGGCGACAATGTATATTGATATATTTTTATCAATAGTATCAGTATATTAGCCGGTAACTTTATAATAAAATTTATCATAATCTCTCTTTCAAACGCTCAACCACCTCTTTTATTTTGTCTTCCACTTCATTATATTTCAAAATGATTGTGGCGGTATATACAAAAGCTACGTCGAGGGTCTTGTTTTGAGATTGACAAAGGGCAACCAGTTGCTGTTTGTTATTGCGCCAACCCTCGCGTATCAAACGTTTCACACGGTTGCGTTTTACAGCATGATGAAAACGTTTTTTAGACACTGAAACCAAAATTCTTGGAATTGCATCCTCTTGATTTTCAGCATCATATAAGTGCACAACGACTCTAAAAGGATATAACGAGAATCCTTTTCCTTCTTCAAATAAAGACTGAATAGCAGTTTGTTTGTAGATTCGCTGCGATTTCGGTAGGTCGGCCCTAAGCTCCAATATTATCTCTTTTTTGCTTTTTTATTCTCAGCATCAAGAAACTCTTCCATCGCCATTGTGATGGACGGGGCAGTCTTCGTAGGGGCGCTGAAGCTCAATGTGAAGCCAGCATCGGTGACAGCCTTGGCTGTGGATGTACCTAGGGCGCCAATTGCCACCTCGCCTTGAACGAAGTTAGGGAAGTTGATTTTCAGTGATTCGATACCGGCAGGACTGAAAAACACCAACATATCGTACTTTGTAATGTCGACATTGCTGAGATCTGCAGGAACTGTGCGGAACAACATCGAATGCTTGAAGTTGAACTTGGCTTCCTCCATCATTGCCACGTGATCTTCGGTGGCAACAATGTTGGATGTAGGCAGAAAATAATTTTCCTCCTTATGTTTCTTCATGATTTCGATAAGGTCGGCAAAAGTCTGGCTGCCGTAGAAAATCTTACGTTTACGGAACTGTATGTAGTGCTGCAGATACAAGGCGGTCGCCTCGTTCATGCAGAAGTATTTCAAATCGTCCGGCACCGTATAGCGCATTTCCTTGGCAATGCGGAAGAAATGGTCGACTGCATTGCGGCTGGTAAGAATTATAGCGGTGTAATCGGTAAGTTTCACGTGATCTTGTCTCAACTCCGATGCCTCAACACCCTCCAACTTAATAAACTTTTCAAAATCTATCTTCAAACCAAACTTCTTGATGAGATCATCATAGTGAGTTTTTGACAAATCAGCCGGTTTTGGCTGGGAAACGAGTATGTTTTTATACTTCATTTTTCAATTAACTTGATTTCGTTAACTTTATAATACACAGTCATTTGCAATAAGCCTTACCATCATTGTCACGGCTGCTATGGCTGGTAAAATTTCGAGCGTGCAAAAATACAAAAAAATTTGAAACAAATTCAATTTTGTATACATCCGAAAAGCAAAAATTGTTCTAATTATCCTTATTGCATTGATTATCAATATTATAGAACTTATAACTATTAAAATAAATTTCGTCGGATAAAACAATGCGATAAGGCCGAACACTATCATCACCATATTGGCGGCTGTCATGCCCAAAAGCAGCAGCACCCACTGATATGTAATGGCGTTCTCAATACCGAAAAGCCAGCCAAAAAGGTGGACGGCCAAGTATTGAATTATGCAAAAAGCCGCAATGAAAGCGCAAATGTCAAAGTAAAATCCTAAATTGTCGTAAAGAATTGTATTGCCCGAATAAACCACGACAATTTTCTGCATTGTCAAGGCCAGCAAAGCCACGTATGACAAAAAAATAATCAGGCCGTTTATGCTTACTGTCAGAGTGTTCTCACGCATCATTTTTGCGGTGTCAGATGGTTGAGTCAATGCCGAAAACATCATTTTAAAACGCTGAAAATAAATTTGCTTGTTAATCACCACAAACAACATGGCCAGCAATACGATGATGAAATTCCAAATCGGAACCGCAGCCGACATCAACCTCAGCTGAGGCTCGACACCAGATGCAATATTCTGCGTAATTATTTGATAATCAATACTATCGTTCATCAAATTTCATCATCAATTATTTCTGCAAAAATATCGAAAAAATTTGTATCTTTAAGATAAGATTTGTATTTTTGCAAAATCTTTTAGCAAATATTTATAATAAATCCAAATACAATGGGACTCATTGAAGAAATCATCCAAAACGCGCAGGCTAACAAGCAGCGCATCGTGCTCCCCGAGGGAGACGAACCAAGAACATTAAAGGCAGCTGACCGCATCATCGCCGACGGCATCGCCGATGTCATTTTAATCGGACCGGCACAGAAAATCGCCGACATGACAGCTGAATTCGGACTGAAAAACATTAAGAACGCACGCGTAATCGACCCTCAGACAAACCCCGAACGCCAAAAATACGCCGACCTTCTTTTTGAACTTCGCAAGGCAAAAGGCATGACATCCGAGCAGGCTTACGACCTCGCCGGCAACTTCATGTATCTGGGCATTTTGATGGTGAAAGCCGGTGAAGCCGACGGATTGGTCAGCGGCGCCCGCTCAACCACAGGCGACATGCTCCGTCCGGCATTGCAGATCATCAAGACTGTGCCTGGCGTGACATGCGTTTCAGGCGCTTTCACAATGTTCCTGCCTGAAGGTTGCCCTTACGGCACCAACGGACGTATGGTGTTCGCCGACTGCGCCGTCACACCTATGCCGACAGCAGAACAGCTCGCCGAAATCGCCATCTGCACCGCCGACACGGCCAAGGCAATCGCTAAGATTGACCCTGTCACAGCCATTTTGAGCTTCTCAACAAAGGGCTCGGCAAAGCATGAAGTGGTCGACAAAGTCATCGAGGCAACACGCATCGCTCAGGAACGTCGTCCAGACCTCGTCCTCGACGGTGAACTTCAGGCTGACGCCGCCATCGTGCCATCAGTCGGTTCAAGCAAGGCTCCTAACAGCCCAGTGGCAGGAAAAGCCAACACATTGGTGTTCCCATGCCTCGAGGTTGGTAATATCGCATACAAACTCGTGCAGCGTCTGGCCGGCGCCGAAGCAGTCGGCCCGGTGCTCCAAGGCTTGGCAAAACCTTGCAACGACCTCAGCCGCGGCTGCTCAATCGATGATGTTTACAAATTAGTCGCTATCACCTGCAATCAGGCTATCGCTCAGAAGAAGTAACATCCAATCGTCATTTCGAGCGAAACGAAGTGTAGTCGAGAAATCTCCGATAAAAAATAAAATCATAATTCAGGAGATTTATTCACCTAGGTGAATGCTTTCGCAAGCTCAGGTCTCCATTCCGCTCCGCTCCAGTCGAAATGACGGCTTTGATAAACGATTAAAATTCTTAAATTATGAAGATATTAGTTTTAAATTGCGGTTCGTCATCCATTAAATATCAGCTGATTGAAATGGACGAAAAGAACCATTCAGTGTTGGCAAAAGGCCTCTTGGAGCGCATTGGCCTTGAAATGGGCGAATTCACCCACAAATGGAACGGACAGAAGCACTACGAGCAGCTTCCTATTCCGAACCACACAGAAGGTATCAAGATTGTGCTTCAAGCACTTACAAATAAAGAATACGGTGTCATCAGCGACCTGAAAGAAATCAAGGCTGTCGGTCACCGCGTGGCACACGGCGGAGAGAAGTTTACTCACAGCGTGCGCATCGATGACAACGTCATCAAGATGATTCAGGACCTCTGCGACCTCGCTCCATTGCACAACCCAGGCGCTTTGCAGGGCATCGCCGCAATGCAGGCAGTGCTTCCGGGCATCCCGATGGCCGCAGTGTTCGACACCTCATTCCACGCCACCATGCCACCAGAGGCATATCTCTACGCTATCCCTTACGAATACTACGAGAAATACCGTGTACGCCGCTACGGATTCCACGGCACCAGCCACAAATACGTGGCCGAGAAAGCCGCTGAATATGTCGGCAAAGACTGGAAAAACTGCAAGATCGTCACCTGCCACCTCGGCTCAGGCGCATCTATCGCGGCAGTCGAAAACGGCAAGTCGGTTGAGACATCAATGGGCTTCACCCCTGTTGAAGGCCTCGTGATGGGCAGCCGCACCGGCGACCTCGACCTTGGCGCTTTCATGTACATCATGGACAAGGAAGGCTACAACACCAAGGAGATGAACACATTGGTGAACAAGAAATCAGGTCTCATCGGCATCACCGGCAACTCACAGGACATGCGCGACGTGCGCGCTGGCCGCGACGCCGGCGACGAACGTTGCACCTACGCCTTTAACATGTTCGCACACCGCGTTAAGAAATACATCGGCGCTTACGCAGCCATCATGAACGGCATGGACGTGCTGGTGATGACAGGCGGTATCGGTGAAAACGCATGGTTCATGCGCGAGGCTATCCTCGAAAACATGGAGTTCTTCGGCATCAAGATCGACAAGAAATTGAACGAGACCATCATGGGCGACGCGGCCGTCATCTCGACACCTGACTCAAAGGTGAAAGTGGTTGTATATCCTACAGACGAGGAATATATGATTGCTAAAGACACGTTTGACCTGGTTAAATAGCCATTAGCTATTAGCCATTAGCCATTAGTAGAGACGCGCAGGCGCGCGTCTCTATGTTTTTTATTCTTCATCATCGTATTCTTCATAATACTCATCTCGTTTGCCAATACTAAGCTCGCCTTCGGGGTGGAATTTCTTTTTACGCAGTATCACTTTCCCAGATTCATTTTTCCATTCATCAGCATCGACTCCTTCGATAGTATAATACGCTCCGGTCAAATCGCCAAGATCCAATACAAGTGTAAAATCGTCTATTCCGTTGTTGGCCCAACGGTTGGCAGCGGTCAAGATATAGTCGAACACATAATCCATCATCACCAACGCCGAGCCTTTTGTGGTATATGTATGCTGAATAATGTTAATGCCTGGCTCGAAATGCGCGTCGAAATGATATACATAATAAAACATATATCCCGACCAATCGAGGTAAGCATACCTGTCATCACCTTCGTAAATGGTATCCAGAGACGCATTATACTGTTCCATGGTCATATCCTGAACCTGTCCATTTTTGTAATAATCTTCCTGATATCTTTTATAGTCAATTTGATAATCTCCTTGATATCTGTATGGTACGTGCGCAAGCTGCCAAGGAATGTTTTTGCCATTCATAATCACTTGAAAACCATTGATATACGGATCGCCTTTATACATCTCATTCAAATCAGGGGATACATGTCCGTCGGGAGATGGAGCCTCGAAGCCGACTATAACGTTTTTTGCCTCGCCTGGATTAAAAAATTCATAATAAACATTGACGAGGAATGTGCTTCCCCAGCCGCTAGCGGTGTCGTCAACACGTGTGATTGTCAGGATTTCCTTTTGAACTCTGATGACAGAATCGTTGATCGGAATCAGATGATTGCCATTTGAATAAAAAGCCCCATCGTTGGCTCGACCGACGCAACAAGAAATTACTAATAGTAATAATAATGATAACTTTTTCATGATATTAACAATTTTCTAATGGCTAATGGCTAATGGCTAATAGCTATAGTATAGCTAGCCTCTATCATAATGCGGCATTGTTTCAGGCAAAATAATTGAAAATTCCACCAATCCCTTCACCTCATCGTTTTCGTACCATGGGGTCTGATAAATCAGCTTTTTCTTGCCTTTTTTCGATATCGTATAGACGTTGGTGGCCGCGTCGTTGAGCAGATGCTTGATGATTTGCTGCGAACGCTCGTTGTGGCAGCCCATCATGTTTTTACCGCGCACGTCGCCGTTGACGTTGACCGAACTATCATTCTGATACACAACATTTCCTTCGTTGTCGCTAATTGTCACAGCGACATTAATTCCTTTGAAAAAATCGATATTCATAGACTTATTTTTTTGCAAAAATACATATTTTATATTTAAATTCAAATAAATATGTTATATTTGCAGATTATTTTTAGATGTCTTGAAAAAGCTTAACATATACATAATCAAGCAATATATTGGCACGTTCATCTTCACGTTTTTCGTTGCCATCTTCATACTTTTGATGCAATTTTTGTGGACTTACATCGACGACTTCATCGGCAAAGGCCTTGAATTCGCGATTATGTTCAAGCTTTTGTTCTACACCTCGGTCACCTTTGTGCCAATGGCTTTGCCTCTGGCAATATTGCTCTCCTCACTGATGTGCTTCGGCAATATGGGTGAATATTACGAGCTTGTGGCGATGAAAGCCAGTGGCATCTCCACTTGGAAAGTGATGCGTCCTCTGCTCTATTTCTCACTGACAATGAGTATTTTAGGCTTTTTCTTTTCCAACAATGTGATGCCGGTCGCCAATCTGAAGATGCAGTCCACTCTTTATGATGTGAGCCATAAAAAGATGACCCTCGAAATCCCGGAAGGTGTGTTTTATCGCGGAATCGACAAATACGTCATCAAGGTGGCCAAGAAAAGCAAGGACAGCAACTGGATGTACGATATCATGATTTACGATCACAGCGACGGCAAAGGCAATGTGAACGTTACGGTGGCCGATTCAGGCTACATGGCCATGACACCTAGCCAGCGCGAGATGATATTCACCTTGTACGACGGCTACAACTACTCCGAAATGATAGACGACAAGGACTATCGCAACAACCGTCCTTTCCAGAAAATGGCATTCAAACGGCAACTGGTTACGTTCGACATGTCGCAGTTCGACATGAAACACATGAGCGAAGAAGCGTTCAAAACGCATCAGACCATGCTCAACATCAGTCAGCTGAACGTTGCCATCGATTCGCTGGGTGTTATTTACAGTCAGCGTGTCCAAACCAATAACAACACATTGGTTAACCGTTTCCAGTACATGTCGATGGACAAAAGCATTCTGGAAAGTGCCGACCGTAAGCTGGCAAAGCGTCAAGGCGACGCCATAAGCAAAGACTCCATTGCCGCTTTCAACTGGCCATTGCTGAATTGCATTCCCGAAAAGGAGCGTCAGGCAGTGGCGAGCCTGGCTCTGTCAAGCGCCACCAACATCAAAGAAAGCATGATCATGACGCATAACGACATGAAACGTCAGCGCATCAACATCAGAAAACACGAGCAGGTGTTGCATCAAAAATTCACGCTCAGCGTTGCCTGCATACTGTTCTTCTTCATAGGCGCCCCGCTTGGAGCCATCATCCGCAAAGGCGGACTGGGCATGCCGGTAGTGGTGAGTGTGGTGTTCTTCGTCATTTATTACGTCATCACCATCATTGGCGAGCGAGTGGCTGTCAATGGTGATATGTCGGTGTTCCTTGGAGCATGGATTTCATCAATAGTCCTCTTCCCTATCGGCATATTCCTCACCTTCAAAGCCACCACCGACGCCGCACTGCTCGACGCCGAGTCGTGGAAGAAATTTTTCGCAAAAAGAAACAAAAAAACCGCCCAGATATGAATATCCTACTGCTATGCAACAAGTCGCCGTATCCGCCTTCAGAAGGCGGCCCAATGGCTATGAACAGCATCGTCACTGGTTTGCTTGAGGCCGGTCATAAGGTAAAGATAATGGCCCTCAACAGCAACAAGTATCATGTCGACTTGAAGAGCATTCCGCAGCAGTACCGCGATAAAACGCGCATTGAGTTTGTCGATGTCGACCTCAGCTTGAGCATAAAAGAGGCTTTCAAGAATCTCTTTTCCGACGAGTCGTATCATGTGAAGCGTTTTATCTCGCAGCAGTTCAAAGACCGTCTGGCAGAGGTGTTGGACAAGGAAAAGTTCGATATTGTTCAGCTCGAGATGATTTATATGGCTCCTTACATCGAGACCATACGCGAGCACAGCAATGCCGTCATAGTGTTGCGCGCCCACAATGTCGAGCATCAGATCTGGAGCCGCATTGCCAAGAAAACCGTCTTCTTCGCAAAAAGATGGTATATCAACCATTTGGTGCGCACCCTGAAGAAATTCGAAATGGAAGTGATAAACAAGGTCGACGGCATCGCGGCCATCACTCCCGACGACGCGCTTTTCTTCCGCCGTGTGACATCAACTCCGGTAATCGACCTGCCGTTTGGCATAGATATCAGCAAATTCGACCCTTCGTTTGAGGTTGGCGACACCCCGACGTTTTACCATATCGGCTCCATGGACTGGATGCCCAACCAGGAAGGCATCAAGTGGTTGCTCAACAATGTGTGGGGCGAAGTGTTGAAGCGCCAACCCGAAGCCAAGCTGTATCTGGCCGGCCGCAATATGCCGAAATGGCTGCGCAACACCAAGAAAAAGAACGTTTTTGTGGTTGGCGAGGTGACCGATGCCCATGAATTCGTCAATCAGAACAACATAGCCATAGTGCCACTGTTCTCGGGCAGCGGCATGCGTATCAAGATAATCGAGTCGATGGCTTTGGGCAAAGCGGTTATCACTACCACCGTCGGCGCCGAAGGCATACAGTATTCCGAATTCGACGATATCATCATTGCCGACAACACACCTAAGATGATTGAAAATATATGCCGTCTGTACAAGCATCCCGAAGAAGCCGAGGCTATCGGACTGAACGCCCGCCGGCTGGTTGAGGAACTTTACGACAACCATAAGATTATCAACCGACTGGGCATATTTTATAAAGAATTGACAACAAAACGTAAAATAACCATTTTGGATTAATGAAGATTTTTGTTTTACTACCAAGAATACCATGGCCGCTCGAAAAAGGCGACAAGCTCAGAGCTTACAACCAGATCAAACAGCTGGCAAAGAACAATGAGATAATCCTCTGCGCCCTCAACACCAGCAGAAAGGTAGACAAGCAGGCGGCTTTCCAGGCTTTGCAGCCTTATTGCTCTTCGGTGACATTTATCGATTTGCACAAATTCGGCATCTTCTTCAATATATTGAGGTCGTTTTTCATCGGATTGCCACTGCAATGCGGATATTTCTACAACACCAAGGCCAAGAAACAGATTCACCGTCTGATCAAGCAGCACCAGCCCGACATGCTTTTCGGCCAGCTGTTGCGTGTGGCTCCATATCTGCACAATGTCAAGATACCTAAGACTCTCGACTATCAGGATGTCTTCTCGATGGGAATGAAACGCCGCGCCGATGTGGCATTTCTCATCGCCAAGCCTTTCTTCAATATGGAATATAACCGTTTGAGAAGGTATGAAAACAAGATGTTCGACGAATTCGACGTGAAAACCATCATCAGCGAGCCTGACCGAGCCAACATCGATCATCCGCAGAGAGATGAGATTCTCATCGTGCCAAACGGCGTCGACCACGACTATTATCAGCCTTTGGAAAGAGAAAAACTGTACGATATTGTTTTCACAGGCAATATGGGCTATGCTCCCAACATCAACGCTGTTGAATTTTTGGCCAACCAGATTATGCCAAACGTTTGGGAGAAACTTCCCAACGCCAAGCTTTACATTGCCGGCGCCCAGCCCGACATTAGGGTGAAAATGGTTGCAAACGACAACATTATCGTTAGCGGCTGGATAGACGACATGCGCGAGGCCTATGCACAAAGCCGTGTTTTCATCGCTCCAATGCGTATAGGCACCGGCTTGCAGAACAAATTGCTTGAGGCGATGTCAATGAAGATACCTTGCATCACCACTTCGCTTGCCAACGGCTCGCTTCATGCCGTCAACGGACGCGACATTCTGGTCGACGACAGCTCATCTGAACTGGCGGCCGACATAGTATTCCTGCTAACCAAAGAGAAAGCCGCAGCTGAAATCGCGCAAAATGGCTACGACTTCGTGAACCGCGTATACGACTGGGGCGCAGCCACCAAAATCATGGAAGACGCAATGATTAAAGCAATTAGTAAATAACATGGCACAAACAGACGACAAAAAAATCATCTTCTCGATGGTAGGCGTGAGCAAAATCATTCCGCCTTCACGACAGATTTTGAAAGACATATACCTCTCGTTTTATTACGGAGCGAAGATAGGCATCATCGGCTTGAACGGTGCCGGAAAATCCACACTGCTGCGCATCATCGCCGGCAAGGAGAAATCGTACAATGGCGCAGTGGTGTTTTCGCCAGGCTATTCTGTCGGCATGCTCGATCAGGAGCCACAGCTCGACGACAGCAAGACTGTACGCCAAGTGGTGGAGGAAGGTGCTCAGGAGGTTGTCGACATGCTTAAGGAATACGAAGAGATAAGCAACAAATTCGCCGAGCCTGATGCCGATTTCGACAAACTCATCGAGCGACAAGGCGAGCTGACCGAACTCATCGAACAGCACGACGGATGGAACCTCGACAGCAAGTTGGAGCGCGCAATGGATGCCTTGAACTGCCCTGATGGCGACACGCCAGTGAAAAACCTGTCAGGTGGTGAAAGACGTAGAGTGGCGTTGGTAAGACTACTGCTACAGGAGCCCGACATTCTGCTTCTCGACGAGCCTACCAACCATCTTGATGCTGAGGCGATTCAATGGTTGGAAAGCCACTTGCAGCAGTACAAAGGCACTGTCATAGCAGTCACTCACGACCGTTACTTCCTTGACCACGTTGCAGGTTGGATTCTCGAGCTCGACCGCGGCGAAGGCATCCCGTGGAAAGGCAACTACTCATCGTGGCTCGACCAGAAGACCGCTCGCATGGCGATGGAGGAAAAAACCGAGAGCAAACGCCGCAAGACCTTGGAACGCGAGCTCGAATGGGTGCGCATGGCACCGAAAGCCCGCCACGCCAAAGGTAAGGCACGTTTGGAATCGTATGAGAAGATGCTCAACGAAGATGTGAAAGAAAAAGAGGAAAAACTCGAGATCTATATCCCCAACGGCGACCGTCTCGGCAACAAAGTCATTGAGGCTAAAAACGTTACAAAGGCATTTGGCGACAAGGTTTTGTTTGAGAACCTCAGCTTCAGCCTACCACCAGCGGGCATCGTAGGTGTGATCGGACCTAACGGAGCTGGCAAAACCACCCTCTTCCGCATGATTATGGGACTTGAGAAACCAGATTCTGGCACCTTCGAGGTCGGTGAAACAGTGAAAATCGGTTACGTCGACCAGCAACACGCCGAAATCGACCCCGAAAAGACTGTTTGGGAAGTAATATCAGGCGGAAATGAACTCATCCAACTTGGCAAGCGCACCATGCCGTCGAGAGCCTACGTTTCGCGTTTCAACTTCGGTGGCGACGCTCAGCAAAAGAAAGCGGGAGTGCTTTCAGGCGGCGAGAGAAACAGAATGCACTTGGCATTGACACTCAAGCAAGAAGCCAACGTCCTTCTGCTCGACGAGCCAACTAACGACATCGACGTCAACACCTTACGTGCTTTGGAAGAAGGTCTGGAGAACTTCGCAGGCTGCGCCGTCATCATCTCGCACGACCGCTGGTTCTTGGATAGAATCGCGACACATATCTTGGCGTTTGAAGGCGACTCGCAGGTCTATTTCTTCGAGGGAAGTTATTCGGAATATGAGGAAAACAAGATAAAACGACTCGGCATTCAGCAGCCGAAGAAATTCAGATACAAAAAGCTGATGTAATATGAGCGACGAGAAACCGTCAAAATTACAAATCTATACCTGGTACCGACGTGGCAAGAAAGCCTTCCGAGGCAATTTCAAAAACCATTATGAGGTTGCGGTTGAATGGTATCGCAAGGCTGCCGAGGCAGGTTACAAAGACGCTATGTACGAGCTCGGGATGTGTTATCTGCGTGGCGAGGGCGTGCCAAAAGACGACTACACGGCCTACACCTGGTTCCGCGAAGCCGGCCACAGCGGTCATCCCGACGGTCAGTATCTCGCCGACGACATGCTCCGCGTTCATGAAATGATGCTGTAGCCACCCCGACGTCATTTCGACCGAGCGAAGCGAATGGAGACCTGAGCGAAGCGAAAGCATTCACCTCTGATGAATTAATCTCATGCTAAATGACTTTGGATATTTAAACTATTAAGATATGAAAAAAATTTTTACCACATTTATCGCCATCTTATTAACCATCAACGCTTTTGCATTAGACGTCTGGGACGGCACCGCTTCACCTTGGACGCACGGAACCGGCACTTCAAGCGACCCATATCTTATTGAGACGGCCGAAAATCTGGCTTATCTCGCCCAAAAAGTCAACGAAGGCTATCAGGCACAAGGCATGGAGGTCTTCAGATACACATATTTTCTGTTGACCGACGACTTGGACCTCAACAACATCAACTGGACACCTATCGGAAACGTCAACATGAACATGAATGGCTATTATTTTGCCGGTATCTTCGACGGCTGGTATCATAACATCGACCACTTGAAGATTCAGACAAATGCGGATGTCTGCGGCCTGTTTTGCGGATTGGGCGGAGAACAGGGACCTCCACCAGGAGACAGGACAGGCGTGATTAAGCATCTGTCGGTCACCAACGGCAACATCATATCCACTGGTACGGGAGTGGGCGGCATCGTTGGAGCTATCGCCGGCGAAGCATTTGTTTATCAATGCAGTTTCTCAGGCACCATCAGCGTGAGCAACAGCGGTTCTTACTGCGGTGCGGGTGGCATTGCAGCAGCCGCAGCCGAAAATGCAGGCATCGACGAATGTTCATTCCATGGGAGTATCAGCGCGACCAACAACGGAAGCTTCACTGGCGCTGCAGGAGCCGGCGGCATAGTTGGAATAGCAATGGACAATGCATCGATAAGCCAATGCTATAACACCGCCACCATCACAGGCAACGCATTCATGTTAAGCGTGGCTGCAGGCATAGTAGGCGCCACTTTGCAGGAAAATAACGTGAGCGTTCGAGATTGCTACAACGTCGGCACCGTGAACGCAGGCACCGAAGGCGGCATCTTCGGCATGGTGAGCCCCATCAACCCGACAAAAGACGAAACATCTATCAACGTCGGCAACTGTTTCTACCTCAACACCTGCGGTGGAACCACCAACTACGGCACCAGCATGACATCAGCCGAGATGCAGACCGAGCAGTTTAAGAACCAGATCGACATGAGTTCGCACGCTTTTGTGATGGACAACGGCACCAATAACGGCTACCCCATCCACGCCCTCACCGGTTTCATGCTTTTTGAAGCAAAAGACGTGACATCCCATTCAGCCACATTGTCGGCCAATTTACATCCCGGAAACGCTTCATTATCAAGGGCTTACTTTTTCTACGACAACGAAGCAGGCACCGATTATCATGAGGTCGAGATTGGCACTGAAGGATATGTGGAAGCCATCATCGAAAATCTCGAGCCAAACACAGCCTACATGTTCTCCATGAGCGCAGAATATTCCGACGGCGGTTTTGTCGGGTTCAGTCCACATTGGTTCATGACCTCCGACAACGAAGGAATTGCCGAAACAAATAATCCTGCCGTTCATGTTTATCCCAACCCGACGTCAGATTTTATTTATATTGAAAACATTGAGCCTCAGTTAGTTACCATTTATTCCCTTGACGGAAGATTGGTAAAAACGGTTGAAAACGCCAATATTATTGACGTAAGGGATTTGAATAAGGGGATTTACCTTATTAATATAAACGGCAGAATCATGAAAATGGTTAAAAGCTAAGATTTGTAGTTTTATCATTTACTTTTTTATTATATTTACAAACTGAATAATTTAATTTGACATGAACGACACCAAACAGCTCGCAAAATTAGAATTTGTAGCGTTCTGTATTGAGCAATACAAAACAATGGCAAATAAAGGTGGTCGCGAGACTGAACAATTGTTCGAGAAGTATGGTGTAATTCATTTTCTGTTAGAACATTATGAGATTTTACACACTCAAAGCGCCCAACAGATTCAAGATGAAATTGTGGAATTTTTAAACAAACATCAGAAATGATATTGTATCACGGAAGTCTGGATATTGTAAAACGGCCGAAAATATTGGATTCGAACCGTCCTCTTGATTTCGGCAGAGGTTTTTACACCACAACGAGTTTGCAACAGGCTCGACGTTGGGTTCTATTACGCATGGAACAACAAAACGCTTCTGTAGGATATATTAGTGTTTTTGAATACAGAGCAATCGTTAAAAACTCTGACTTTTAAAAATTTCAATGAAATAAGATTATGAACTCTCCGATAATAACCCAAGACAATGTGCATTTGCTATTGCCAAATAAAATAGCACACCTCGCCGACCGTCTTATAAAAAACGGCAAAGCCAAAAACATCACAGATGCTCTTGACTTTGTTTATTCATCGCCTGTTTATTCCAAATTGGAAATTGAAAAAACAAAATATTGGTGGTTTGGCACCAATTCCTTGTATGAAGAAATGATTGAAGACTAACCCTATCCCTTCAATTCCTCCATCACCTTTCCAGCCAACCTGCTGGTTCCAACACGAAAACAGTTCATGTTGAGCCAGACAGAGAGCACAAACACCACGATGCTAAAAATGCCTCACGAAATCCATCTTCTCGTGTAGTATCCTTATGATTCTCACTGTACCGCTTTGCAAAATTCTATAGAAAATAATATGCCTTCCGCAATGGAAGCCACGATAATCAGGTTTAATTTCTGAATATGATCGTCCAACAGAATCCGGATGACCTGCTATATACTCAAACGATAAAACAAGGTTTTCATAATATTTGTCTGCCTGTTCCTCCGACCATGTCCTCTCAGTATAGTTCCAAATATCACGCAAATCCCCCAACGCCTTCTTCGACAAAATAAAATTAGCCATTCTTTTTCTTTTCAGCTTTCAGTTCTTTTAAAAATTCTTTAGCATCAAAATCGGTTACATCAGGACTTGACTCACCTTCTTCCAATGCATTCTTGAGTGCAATAAGACGCGATTCATCCTCTTCTAAACGACGAAGACCCGCTCTTATCACTTCACTTGCATTATTATATCTACCACATTGAATGCTATACTGTATAAACTCTTCATAATGTGCACCCAAAGAGGCTGTTACCGTTCTTCCCATAGTTATGTGTTTTTTACTTTGCAAATATAAGAATATTTCTTACACAAAACCATTTTTTCAAAAAATTATTTCGTCAATTCTTCCATGACTTTTCCAGCTAGTCTGCTGGTTCCCACCCTGAAATAATCCTTATTGAGCCATTTCTCGCCGAGGATTTCTTTCACTATATAATAATAGGTGAGCGCGTCTTCGATGGTTGACATGCCTCCGGCAGGCTTGAAACCGACCATTTGGCCTGTGGTCTCGTAGTATTCCTTGATGGTGTCACACATTATCAAAGCCGCCATCGGAGTGGCGTTGACAGCGATTTTTCCTGTTGAAGTCTTTATAAAATCGGCACCAGCTAAAATTGCCAACTCGCTGGCTTTGCGAATGTTGGCCGGGGTTTTCAGTTCGCCGGTTTCAAGGATAACCTTCAAGTGAACCGGAGCCTTGCAAATTTCACGTATGGACTGGATTTCATTGTAAACTTCGTCGTAATTTCCTGCCAAGAATGTGCCGCGTGAGATCACCATATCGACCTCGTCGGCTCCCTGTTCGACGCAATATTGCACCTCTTTTTTCTTCAAATCGAACGGCATCTGACCCGAAGGGAAGCAGCATGCCACTGTAGCCACCTTGATGCCGCTGCCTTTCAAGAGGCCTTTGGCCTGTTTCACAAACGGGCTGTAGATGCAGATAGCTGGAACCGAGATTCCCATGCTGTTTTTCTGGAAATCAATGGCTTTAGCGCAAAATTCCTCAATCTTCTTGGCATTGTCAAACGCCTCCAAAGTGGTGAAGTCTATGCTCTGGAAAATGGTCTTCAAAGCCTCGTGGCGGTCGCTGCTTTTGCTTTGTTTGTCAATGATTTTCTCGATTCTGGCCTGAAGTTCTTCCTCAGTATAATTGTAAGATTTGAAGTTCATAACTTTAATATTTATATTGATTTGCAAAGATAGGAAAAAAATTCATAATTTTGCAGCGAAAAAAAATATAGCCATTAGCTATTAGCTTTGAGCCATTAGCTGGTGGTTAATAACTAATGGTTAATAACTAATGGCTAATGGCTAGTGGCTAATGGCTAATAACTAATGGTTAATAACTAATGGCTAATGGCTAATGGCTAATGGCTAATGGCTAATAGCTAGTGGCTAATAGCTAATGACTAAAAATTATATGAGAAAATATTTTTTAATAATCGCTTTATCACTGTTGACGACCACAGTTTTCGCTCAAACAATGACGAAGGAAAACGATTTCGGTATCAACGCTTTGAAGTTTGAAGTTAGAGGTGATTTCGACTGCCTCAACCAGCACGACAGCATCTGGTCGGGCTTTACAGGCAAATATCTTAACTTCATCATGAAAGGCGACCTGAACGAGCATTTTTACTATGCATATCGTCAGCGCCTGAACAAGGTCAATAGCATCAGTAATTTCTTTGATGCCACCGATTATCTTTACCTTGGATGGCGTATCACGAAAAACATTTCTTGGACGGCAGGAAAGGAAGTTGTTGCGATGGGCGGCATTGAGTACGACCTCGCTCCTATCGATGTGTATTTCGCCTCTATCTCGTGGAATCTCAGCTGCTATCAGTTCGGAACAAATCTCCAATACACCACCAACGACGGCAATCACACCTTCACTTTGCAGTTCACCAATTCGCCTTTCAGCGAAGGGCTTTATAGCGGTTTATATAACTACAGTGTGCATTGGCGCGGCAACTTCAAGCACTTCGGTCCGGTTTGCTCAGTCAACATGTACGAATATCACAAAGGCCAGTTTCTAAATGTCGTAGCTCTTGGAACAACATTCAAATTCGGTCCAGTTGACGGTCATCTCGACTTCTTCAACCGCACCTCTGAGCAACACGACCATCTCATCGGTGACGATATCTCTTTCGTCGGTCAAATCGGAGTTAATTTCTTGGAAGACAGGCTTCATCTCTTCTTGAAAGCCACCTATGACGTCAACGAAATGGATCTTGGATTGGAAAACTCACCGCACACCTACAGCATCTATGTTCTCCCTGGCACCGACGTGAAAGCCTACGGTGGAGGAGTCGAGTTTTTCCCTATAAAAGGTAAAAACGACATACGTGTCCATGCATTTTTCGCAGTCAATGACACGAAAGGCGAAGACATGCTATATCAAGGCAACGTAGGTCTCACATGGAGATTGAATTTCATCGACAAATAAACTTTATTATGAAAATAAAACACTGGCAATTTTTAAGTAAGCGTCGCCTCGAGGCGGGTATCTTCCTCCTCATTTTCGCCGTCTTTTTCGGATTTTTAGGAACTCGGATGGGCACAGCCAACATGCTGAATACCATCATGCAGACGGCATATCACCTACTTTTGGAAACAGTCTTCTTCCTGATGGCGGTGTGCGTGGTGTCAGGCGCTCTCGGCAAGCTTTTGGTGGAGTTTGGCGTGGTACGACTCATCGAATACGTGCTGCGTCCTCTGATGAAGCCTATCTATAACCTCCCGGGCGTGGCAGCTCTCGGCGGCATCCTGACGTTCCTGTCGGACAACCCCGCCATCATCACCTTGTCGAAAGACAAATATTTCTCACATTATTTCAAGAAATACCAGCTCGCCTCCCTAACTAATTTCGGAACAGCTTTCGGAATGGGTCTGGTGGTGATATTCTATATGCTCGGCCTCGGATTCCTTAAGGGAGCCTTGGTCGGATTGCTCGGAGCCGTCATCGGAAGTATTGTCTCCACAAGACTGATGCAGCGTTTCTCGTTGAAGGCTTATCCTGAACTTGATACCATGGAAAATCCTGATGGCGGTGACGAACAGAAGATCTCGTTCAAGTCGCAAGGCAACGTGTTCCTGCGTTTCCTCGACGCTATCCTCGACGGCGGCAAGGAAGGCGTGGCTATCGGTCTCGCCATCATCCCTGGCGTGCTCATCATCTCCACAGTGGTGATGATGCTCACCTTCGGACCTGCAACAGGTGCAGAATACAGCGGCGTAGCATACGAAGGCGTGCCCGTGTTACCTTATCTCGCTGGTAAAATCGACTTTGTGTTCGACTGGCTCTTCGGTTTCCAGAGCCCAGAATTAGTGGCATTTCCAATCACTTCTTTAGGTGCAGTGGGTGCTGCTCTCGGTCTGCTGCCTAAGTTCATAGCCGAAGGCATTGTCAACAACAACGCCATAGCTGTCTGCACAGCAATCGGAATGTGCTGGAGCGGATTCCTTAGCACACACACCGCCATGCTCGACTCACTCGGACACCGCGAACTCATTCCTAAGGCCATAGGCGCTCACACCATCGGCGGCTTGGTCGCAGGAATCTCAGCCCACTGGATTTACGTGCTGCTGGCGTTCATTTTTTAAACGGAACGACGCTTAAAGCGCAATAGGCACTGCAAACAGTGTATTCACAGGTTTGCCGTTTAGTTTGCCGGGAGTGAATTTTTTAAGGCTCTTGCAAGATTTGTTTACCGCCTCTTCCAACACCGCGTCTTTAGGTCGGACAAGGACGGCCTCTCTAACAACGCCGTCGTAACCGATCTTAAGTTGCACGATGGCCCTTCCTTTGTAATCACCGGAATAACTAATGTTTTTAGTGATATCATCGATTATCGCGTTCGCTCCGCCCGGATACGATGGCATCTCATCAACACTCATTAAGTACACCGCAGTGTCACAAACAATGTCTCTGTTGAATACTTCATTAATCTTAGCATTACATTTCTGAGCACCGGCGAATAATAGAATCGCAAACACCGGCAATGCCAATAAAAATCTTTTCATAATTATAATTTTTTAAGTTTCAGGGAGTAAAATTATAAACAATATTTCAAAAATGCAATTATGATTTTTATTTTTTTGTTTTTTTATAAAATTATCAATTATCTTTGCATAGTTGATTAAGAAGAAAAAATTCAAGCATGATTACTCGTGTTTTTAAATTCGGTGGTGCGTCAGTGAAAGATGCTGATGCCGTGAGGAATCTCAAGAAAATCCTTGATAATGAAGACCGTAGCAACCTTATGCTCGTCATCTCGGCAATGGGAAAAACGACAAACAACATTGAGAAAGCCTTGAAAAACTTCCGCGACAACGACGGTCACCTGCCTATAAGCGCATTGAAAGACCTCATGGAATACCACGAGAACATCATGCTTGAACTTTTCAACGGCAACACCGAGCATCCTGTGTTTGAATCGGTTACAAATTTGTTTTTGGATTTATATCTCAACCTTCAGGAAACAGGCTACGACTACGATTACCAGTACGACCAGACTATCAGCTTCGGCGAGGTGCTATCGACGACCATCATTTCAGCCTACTTGAACGACAACGGCATTGCCAACAAGCTTCTCGACGCCCGCCAATATATCATCACCGACCACACTTTCCGCTCAGCTAATGTTGATTTTGACGAAAGCCGCCTGCGGATTCAAAAACTGCAGGAAGAACACGACGGCACGATGTACATTACACAAGGTTTCATCGGCTCATCGACGAAGCCAGTGGTGACCACAACCCTTGGTCGCGAAGGCTCCGACTACACTGGAGCTATCTTTGCTAATCTTTTGGATGCCAAAGAGTTATCAGTTTGGAAAGACGTAGACGGAGTGCGCAACGCCGACCCGAAACGTTTCGAGCACACCGAAAAGATTCCGCATCTCTCCTACTCCGAAGCCACCGAGTTGACGTTTTACGGTGCCACAGTCTTGCACCCAAAAACCACAAAACCTCTGCAAAACAAGAACATCCCGCTGAAAGTTCGTTGCTTCCTCGATGCCTCGTTGGAACCAACCATAGTCGATGGCAGCGATGAGTTCATAAAATACATCCCGTCGTTCATTGTCAAAGATAATCAGACACTTGTGACAATTCGTCCGCGCGACTATTCCTTCATGAACGAGCAGAACCTCGGCATTCTATTCGGCATGCTCAACGAGCTCAACATCCACGCCAACATGATTCAGACCTCGGCCTTGAACCTCTCAATCTGCTTCGACGAGAATGAACGCAAGCTCACGCGCCTAATCGCCGAACTCGAGCAGTCATTCATCATCCGCTACAACAATGGCTTGCAACTCTTCACCATCCGTCATTACAAAAACGGTATCGAAAAAGATTTCATCAAAGGAAAAGAGGTTTTTGTGGAACAAAGAAGCAGAAGCACACTGCAATTGGTAATATCATAAAAAAATAGGGCGAAAAATTTTCGCCCCTACTAAAGTCTAAGGTCTAAAGTCTAAGGTCTAAAGTCTAAAGTCTAAGGTCTAAAGTCTATTCCGCCCAATTCAAAATCTTTCTGAAATCGTATTCCTCCGGCTTCTCCACATATTTCTTCGCTCCTTCGTAGTCGGCTGGGGTGATATACTGCATGCAATGGTTAAACACCAGTTTCGCCTTCTCGCCTTGCATGTTCACCAAACGAGGTTTCACCTTGCCGTTCTCATCCTCAACATCCTTCAGATACAGCGGACTAACCTGGCCCTTCGGGTCGGCAGTGACCATGGCGCCTGTGATGCCTTGATCGAACAGCTTCTTCACGCCGTAGCCAAGAATTGAGCAATATTGCAAATCGAAAGCGCAAGGATCGACACAACGGATTTCATAACCTACTTCCACCGGACGGCTCTTGATGTTCAAGCCGAGAAGTTTCAAGCGCTGTTGCAACAACATATTGAAAATGTGAGCCTTACTGACGTTGCCAAGCTCAGGATGGCCGTGCTCGTCGTAGGTGAAGTTCACGCCTGAATTCTGGATTTCCTCGTCTGTCATAAAATGGAAAACGCCTTCCGAAACACTTGCCACTCCATAGTTGATGCCCAGCATCTTACGCTTGATCATCGAGCTGATGATGAGCTTCAAAATCTTTTCGAATGTGACCTCTGTCTTGTAGAACATTTCCGGAATGATAATCATCGGGTAATGGCAGGCATAGCCCATGCCGAATGCCAGGTGACCGGCCTCACGACCCATTGCCGACACCACAAACCAGTTGCCGCTGGTGCGCGCGTCTTCGTAAACGGTCTGCAAAATCTTCACGCCAGCTTCCTTTGCCGAATAATAACCGAAAGTCGGGCTGCCTTCAGGCAACGGAAGGTCGTTGTCGATGGTCTTAGGCACGTGGATGTTCTGAACGTGCACGTTGTTCTTCATCAAGAACTTAGATATGCGGTTCGCTGTCGAAGCGGTATCGTCGCCACCAATTGTCACGAGCAGATTCACATCGTTTTTCACGAAGAAATCAACGTTAAACTCCTCGTCTTTCGGTTTGTAACGGCTCATCTGCAGTGCCGAGCCGCCCATTCTCATAATCTGGTCGGCATAGAGGAAGTCGATGTCGACTGTTCTCGGGTTAGGTTTGAACAGGTTTTTATATCCCTCATGGAGTCCGATCACGCGGAAACCGTCGTTTAAAAATGTCTTTGCCACAGTGCTAACCACCGTGTTGATGCCTGGTGCCGGACCGCCGCCGGCGAGAATAACTATTGATTTCATATCATAAAATTTTATCCTTGCAAAGGTACAAAAATACTTTTAAGAACAAACAAAAAATAATCCTTAATCGTACCGAAATTTTTATTATTTTTGCAAGTTTAAATATAACAGGCAATTTTTGATATGTATAGTTTCATCTCGGGAACCGTCGTTGAGAAAAATCCAACTTACGTTGTGATTGATAATCAAGGCATTGGCTATCTGATCAACATCACTCTGAACACCTTCACAGCCATAGGTGAGCAGCAGCATGTCAAGCTCTTTGTGCATCTGGCGATACGCGAAGACGCCCATGTACTGTACGGATTTTACAGCGAGCAGGAGCGCGAGCTCTTTCTCCAGCTCATTACAGTTTCGGGTGTGGGATGCAACACTGCCCGTCTCATCCTCTCGTCGATGACTGTCAGCGAAGCCGTTGACGCCATAGCCACCAACAACGTCAGGATGATTCAAAGCGTGAAAGGCATTGGCGCCAAGACCGCTCAGCGCATCGTTGTCGACCTTCACGACAAGGTTGGCAAACTCGAGTTAGGCCAAGGCGAAAAATCCCCTGCAGGATACAATACATTGAGAGATGAAGCGTTATCAGCATTAATGGTCTTGGGATTCAACAAGGCGAGCATTGAAAAGACATTGGATAAGTTGCTTAAGCAGATGGAAAACCCATCTGTTGAAGATCTTATCAAAGAATCGCTGAGACTTTTGTAAAGGAATATTTATGATTTTTAAGAGATTTAAATACATCATAACAATATTGCTGCTCTGTGCGTGCATTGGCGCCATGGCACAGGACGGCACACCTTATGGCCAGCCCGACCAGTCAGGCGTAACTCTGCACGAGCCGTCCAACATCACCCACTCCATCGAGTACGACCCAGTCACCGGACAGTATGTATTCACAAGCAAAATAGGCGATTTCACCTATCGTGACCCATACTACATGACGCAGCAGCAGTACTCCGACTACGTTACCAAACAGGCTGTCAAGAATTATTGGAAAGACCGCCGTGAGTCGGCCATCGGCAACAGCAACAGCAATTCTCTCATCCCGCCCATCTATGTCGGCGGCAAAGTCTTCGACAAGATTTTCGGCAGCAACACCATCGACATAAAATTGCAGGGATCGGCCGATGTTACATTCGGAATCAAATACCAACGCCGTCGCGACCCGTCACTCACAGTGGCTCAGCAGCGTACCATCAACTTCGACTTCAACGAGAACATTCAGCTCAGCGCTTCGGCCAAAATCGGCGAGAAGATTCAGTTCAAGATGAGCTACAACACCAAGACGCAGTTCTCGTTCGAGAATAAATTCACTTTGAAATACGAGGGTGACGAAGACGACATTCTCCAACTGCTCGAAGCCGGTAACGTAAGCATGCCTCTGCGCAGCACTCTCATCACCGGCACCCAGTCGCTGTTTGGCTTCAAAACAAAGTTGAAATTCGGTAAGACCACAGTCACAGCCATTGCATCATATCAGGAAAGTGAAACCCAGAATATAGCAGTCAACGGCGGCGCCATGACTCAGGAATTCGAAATCGAGTGTATCGACTACGAAGAAAACCGACACTTCTTCCTCAGCCAGTATTTCCGCGATCATTATGAAGAAGCCTTGGCCTCATTGCCGACTGTGAATTCAAGCGTCAATATCACAAAAATCGAGGTTTGGGTCACCAACACAAGCTCAAACTACGAGAACTGCCGTAACATTGTGGCTTTCACCGACTTGGGCGAGGGTAAAAACGAGTGGATCTACAATCACAACAAAGTGCATCCTATCGTGGGGGCAACCAACTACTTCCCCGACAACTCCTCCAACGATCTTTTGGCAAACATCGACACCACTCAGATCCGCGACCTCAACACCGTTACCTCGTACCTCACAGGACAAGGCTACACATCGGGCCGCGACTTCGAAAAGATACAAAAAGCCAGAAAACTTACCTCATCGGAATACTCTCTCAACAGCAAGTTGGGCTTCATCACATTGAACATCACACTCAACTCCAACCAAACCTTGGCGGTTGCCTACCAGTACACCGTAATTGGAGAGGAAGGTGTTTTCCAAGTGGGTGAATTTTCTGACGAAGCCATTCGCGAGCCTAAACTTCTGGCCACCAAGATGCTGAAGAGCACCACCATCAACACCAAGGCTCCTATGTGGAACCTGATGATGAAAAACGTGTACAACATGAGAGCCTATCAGGTGTCGGCGACCAACTTCCAGATGAACATCATGTATCTCGGCAACAAGAACGGCGTTTCAACCGGTTATTTTGCCGATGCGCCTGAGGAAATCAAGGGTAAGTCACTGTTGAATCTCATGGGTATGGACCGTTTGAACAGTCAAAACAACCCTGTCGAGGGCGGTGATGGAATATTCGACTTTATCAACGGTGCGACAACTAACGGAGGTACCGTCAACGCAGCCACCGGACGCATATACTTCACTGTGCTGGAGCCGTTTGGCAGCCACATCCGTGAAAAAATCTTCCCCGACAACCCTTCGCTGGCTGACAAATACGCCTTCGATTCGTTGTACACCATGACCAAGGTGATGGCTCAGCAGTACACCGACAAGAACAAATTCCGCATGGAAGGCCGCTACACATCGTCGTCAGGATCTGAAATCAACCTCAACGCCCTCAATGTGCAGCCCGGATCGGTAACAGTCACAGCCGGCGGCCTGCCTCTGGTTGAAAATGTCGACTATACCGTCGACTATACCTTGGGCCGTGTGACCATTCTCAACGAGGCCTTGCTCAACTCAGGCACCACCATCAACGTGTCGTTGGAGAACAACACCGCCATGTCCACCATCCGCAAAACCTTCTTGGGAGCACGCGTGGAACATGAAATCAACCCTACGTTCATAGTGGGAGGTACCATTTTGCATTTGAGCGAGAGAGCCTACACCACCAAAGTCAACTACAACGACGAGCCTATTTCCAATACGATTTACGGCTTCGACATCAATTACCAAACCGATTCGCAATGGCTCACCGACGCTCTCGACAAGCTGCCTCTCTACGAGACAAACGCCAGATCGAGAATCACAGTGTCGGGTGAGTTCGCACGTTTCATACAAGGCATCAACAAAGAATCCGGACAAACAGGCACATCGTACATCGATGACTTCGAGGGTGCCAAGTCGACCATCGACATGCACCAATGGAACTTCTGGCATCTGGCCAGCACGCCTCAAAGCCAGTCAAACCTCTTCCCCGAAGCCGGAACCGTTGGCCTGGATTACGGCAAAAACCGCGCCAAACTTGCATGGTACACCATTGACCAGTCGGTGTTCTACGACCGCTACGGCAACCTGCTGCCTTCGAACATCACCAACGAAGAGTTGTCAGACCACCGTGTGCGTCAGGTTCTGTTGACCGAAATTTATCCTAAACGCGATATCCAAGCCGGTACTTCCACCAACATGTCGGTACTCAACCTGGCCTATTATCCTAAAGAACGTGGACCTTACAACTACGATACCGAACACTTGAACCACGACGGTACATTCAACAACCCTGAAGACCGCTGGGGCGGTATCATGCGAGCCATCGAGTCGTCCGACTTCAACTCAACCAATGTGGAATATATCGAGTTCTGGCTTATGGACCCGTTCTTTGAAGGAATGGATCAGAGCAACGTCGGACAATTGTATTTCAACCTCGGTGACGTGTCTGAAGATATTCTTCGTGACGGACGCAAAGCTTACGAGCACGGTTTGCCGACTTCGGCTGTGGTTGAAAACGTCGATACCACGGTTTGGGGCCGTGTGCCATCGTTGCAAGCGCTGGTCGACGCCTTCAATGTGGATCCGGATTCACGTCCTTATCAGGATGTCGGCTACGACGGCTTGGGCGACACCGACGAGCATTCGTTCTTCAAGAACTTCCTCGATGTGATGCGTTCAAAAGTCAGCACCGAAGCTTACGACAAGTTGAACAGCGACCCTTCATCGGATGACTACCACTATTTCCGTGGCTCCGACTACGACAGCAATCCCGAATACGCAAGCATCCTCGCCCGATACAAGAACTACAACGGCAACGAAGGCAACTCACCTTCCGAAACCCAATACACCGAAAACTATACAACCAACAACAGCACTCTGCCTGACCAGGAAGACATCAACGGCGACAACACTTTGAGCGAATCGGAAAACTACTACCAGTATGTCATCGAGCTCGATCCTAACAAGATGCAGACAGCCGGACAGAACTTCATTTCCGACATCCGCGAGGCTACGGTTCAGACCGCCAACGGACAGACCAAACGCATCAAGTGGTATCAGTTCCGCATTCCGGTGCGCGAGCCTAACCGCGTCGTAGGCAACATCGAAGGTTACAGCTCAATCCGTTTCATGAGGATGTTCCTCAAAGGCTTTAAAGACAACATCGTTCTGCGTTTCGCCACTCTCGACCTTGTCAGAGGCGAATGGCGCACATACACCAACGCCATCCAGGCTCCTGGCGAGTACCAGCCGGGCGACCAAACCAATCACACAGTGTTTGAGATGTCGGCAGTCAACCTCGAGGAAAACAGCAGCCGTTATCCTGTGCCATACTGCATCCCACCGGGAATCCAGCAGGAAGTCTACACCGGAGCCACCTCGACAGTGCGTCAGAACGAACAGTCACTGCAGCTTGCCGTGAAGAACCTCGTTGACGGTGATGCCCGCGGAGTTTACAAAACCACCGAGTTCGACTTCCGGTTCTATAAGCATCTGAAGATGTTCGTACACGCCGAGAGCATGTACGAGTCGAGTCCTGTTTACGACAACGACGTGACGGTGTTCCTTCGTTTCGGTACCGACCTCACCGACAACTATTACGAATACGAGGTGCCTTTGAAGATGACCCCATGGGGCACATCAGCTAGCGACGAATATGCCATTTGGCCTGAATCGAACAATTTCGACATCGACTTCGAAAAAGTGGTCAATGTCAAGTCAAACCGCAACTCGGCCATAGCCAACGGCAATCATAACGTTCAAGTCAACCGCATCTATTCCGAGCAAGACGGAAAGAACACCATCAGGGTGCTTGGTAACCCAACCATCAGCGAAGTGCGTTCCATGATGATTGGTATCAGAAATCCTAAGAAAGACAACGAGGTGACTCAAGACAAGAGCGTCATCGTATGGATCAATGAGTTGAGAATGACCGACTTGAGCAGCAACGGCGGTTATGCCGCGACAGGACGTGTTGAGGTAACCTTGGCCGATCTCGGACGCGTGGCGGTGGCAGGTTCATACAAATCGGCAGGCTACGGATCGCTAGAGACCAAGATAACCAACAATGAGATGTTGGCCAACGCCTACTACAACGTGTCGACAGATATCGACTTCGGTAAGTTCATGGTTCCAGAAAAAACCGGCATCACGGTGCCTGTGCACTTCGACCACAACAACACCACCATCACTCCGGAGTACAACCCTCTCGACCCTGATGTCAAGCTGTCGCGTTCACTAGACGACCTCGACCAGCACGGCAAAGATTCGCTCAACGCCCTGGCCCGAGACGTAACCACCCAGACCAACTTCAACATTACCAATCTGCGCAAGAACCGCGTCGGACAAAAGAAGCCTCATTTCTGGGATGTGGAGAACTTCAACGCTTCCTATGCATACACCAGCATGGAACAGACCAACCCCGACATGGAGTATAACCGTCAGAAGACTCATCGCGGAAGCATAGGATACACCTACACCACAGGCGCCAAACCTTGGACACCGTTTGCCAAAGCAAAGTGGGCTTCGAAGTCATACATGCAGTTGTTTAAAGATTTCAACCTCTACTATCTGCCGAAGAGTTTCTCAGTGTCAACCGAGATGTACCGCCAGACACACGCTCAAAAGATGCGTAACAAGTCGTCAGGTTTGGTGCTCACACAGGAAACCACTGCGAAGAATTGGGATTGGACTCGCAACTACGACTTCCGTTACGACCTGACCAAGGCTCTCAATTTTACATATACCGCGGCATCGCAGGCATACATCTACGAACCGGCGGGCAACCCCGACAAAGGCACTGATGAATGGAAAGCCAACCGCGACACCATTCGCGACGAGTTGCTCCGACTTGGCTCAATCTCACGTTACACCCAGATGGTGAAGTTGAGTTACAACATCCCTATCAACAAGCTGCCGTTCTGCGACTGGCTTGGGGCCACAGCCAACTACACCGGCAATTACCGCTGGATAGCCAACTCGCGTTACACTCAGAAACGCCTCGGAAACACAATCGAAAACGACTACGTACTGCAGTTGTCGGCCAATGCCGATCTCGTCAAGTTGTATAATAAATCCAACTATCTGAAGAACCTCACCACGCCAAAACGTTCTAACAACAAGAACCAGAGAGGCCGCACCAGAGATATCGAAAAGAAGAGCGACACCGTGGTACAGCCTAAGGAGAAAGTCAACATAGGCAAACTGATAGTCGACAACACCGTCCGCATTCTCATAAGCGTGAAGAAAGTGTCGTTCTCCTACTCCACCACCAACGGCGTGGTTTTGCCAGGTTTCATGAAAGAGCCAAACTATTTTGGCATGAGCAACGGCAACGCTCCGGGCTGGGGATTCGTTCTCGGCCAGAAGAATGACATTATGAACAATGCCATAAGCCACGGATGGCTCACCACCGACTCAACTTTCAACCAGGCGTATACCGAGCGACTTAACGAAACATATAATTATAAGGTGAACCTCGAGCCGTTCAACGACCTCAAGATTGAAGTCCAAGGTAATCGCACCTATGCTGAAAACTTCTCGGAGTATTTCAGATATTCAAGCGACATGGATATGTTCCAGTTCTACACTCCGACCAATGGAGGCAACTACAGCATTTCATATATGATGACTGCCACTTCATTTGTCGACGGCGATGTGTTGTTCAACAGATTGTGCGACTATCGCAAGGAGATAGCCGACCGTCTGGCGCACAACAATGCCGCATGGATCAATATGGGACAGCCTTATGTTTACGATGAAATCGGCCAAGCTGAATTCCCGTACGGTTATTCGGCCTCATCACAGGAAGTCTTAACCTACGCTTTTATAGCAGCTTACGGTGGCCATAGTGCAGGCAGCACCTCGCTTACGCTGTTCCAGAAAGTGGCTTTGCCCAACTGGAGCATCAACTTCACGGGTCTCACCAAGATTCCGGCCTTGAAGAAAATTTTCAAGACTATCAACCTGTCGCATGCTTACAAATCTGCAATGACTATTTCCACCTGGAGCGCCAATGTCAATTACGACGCCAACAACCAGATGGCTGTTTACACAGGCACCAACACCCGCATTCCGGAATACGACATCTCACAGATACTGCTCAACGAGCAATATTCGCCACTGTTGGGTATCAACATGACTTTCAACAACTCGCTGGCACCTTCTATCGAATACAAGAAGACCAGAACCGTCACCCTCGGATTCAGCAACAACCAGATTACCGAGGTGAACGGACGCGAAATTGTAATCGGTGTCGGTTATACCTTTAAAGATTTGAGCTTCAATGTATCCATGCTCGAGAGCACAGGCACCCGCAAGGTGAGCAACGATCTTAAGTTGAAGCTCGACATCGGATTCCGCCGCGATGTGACAACACTGCGCAGCATAGACGAACGCAACAGCCAGATTTCTGCCGGACAAAACAAGGTGAACATTTACCTCACCGGCGACTATACTCTGAGCCAGCGTCTCACTATGCAAGCCTTCTTCAAATACGACATGACCAACCCGTTCATTGCCAACTCCTACAAGACAACCAACGTCTTCGCGGGCATCACGGCAAGGTTCAGTCTGACGCAATAAAAAAATATTTTTATAATTGCTTGTTATGAAGAAATAAATCGTATTTTTGCAAAGCGAATTTTTAGAAATTTTAAATTTTAATAAAGAATATGAATATACCTGCTAACTTAAAGTACACCAAGGATCACGAGTGGATTCGCTTGGAAGGAGACAACGCATACATCGGCATCACCGATTATGCACAACACGAACTTGGCGACATCGTTTTCGTCGACGTCGACACATTGGATGAAACTCTCGAAGCTGAAGAGACATTCGGCACAATCGAGGCTGTGAAGACATCTTCAGAGATGTTCATGCCAGTTGGCGGCAAAGTCGTTGAATTCAACGAGGCTCTCGCCGATGCACCTGAAAAGGTCAACAGCGATCCATACGGCGAAGGCTGGATTATCAAAGCCGAAGTAACTGATGCATCAGAGATGGACAACCTCCTCGATGCTGAGGCATACAAAGCCCTTATCGGATAAAAATTGGCACGTCTGACAAGACATATTTACCCCGGCCTGCTGTGCGGCGTCATAATTATGATACTCTGCGGTTTGCCGGGGTCTTATTTTCCCATAGTCATCACATTCTGGGAATGGCTCGGGCCCGACAAACTGGTGCATTTGCTGATGTTTGCGTCCCTGTCGTTTTTCACAATCTGGGGCTATCGGGAAGAGTATTGCCATAACAACAAATCCTATCGCATCAAGCTTCAGCTGATTGTTTTCTTAATAACAATAGCCTACGGCGCAATTACAGAGGTGTTGCAAGCTTATACATTCCATGGCAGATATGGCAGCATTTACGACTTCTTGGCTGATGTAATCGGCTGTATATTAGGCATATTGATATTTAAATTGATCTTCCGAAAAAAAATGATAAAAAATTCGTCGGAGATTAAATAATTTTTGCTAACTTCGCAGCGTTAATTATGCAAGAATAAATTTAACGTTATGGAAATAAAAAAATCAAAAAAGGCAAGTCTTGAAGACAAAAAGTTGACATTTACCCTCATCGGGCTTGTCGTTACTTTGTTTATTGTTTGGCGTGTTTTTGAATACAAGAGCTACGACAAACAAAACCTCGACACCTTCACCAGACAGGTTGAAGTGATCGAAGAGGAAATGGTTGAAATCACAAAGCAGGAGATGCCAAAACCTCCAGTCCAGGCTCCAAAGCCACAGGTGACACAAATCCAGGTGGTGGAAGACGACGTCGAGGTTGAGGATATCGATATCAACGCTGAGGTCGACCAGGACGAGGAAATCGAAGAGTACGTTTACGAGGCACCTGAAATCGAAGAAGAAAACATCGAAGAGGAAGAGGTGTTCCTTTCTGTTGAAGAGAACCCTGAATTCCCAGGTGGTCCAGCCAAATTGATGGAACATGTCCAGAAAAACCTCAAATACCCTATGATGGCACGTGAAAGCGGCATCCAGGGCAGAGTGTTCGTCAACTTCGTTGTTGAAAAAGACGGTTCAATCTCCAACGTCAACGTGCTCCGTGGCATCGGCGGCGGTTGCGACGAAGAAGCTATCCGCGTGGTGCAGAACCTGCCTAAATTCAAGCCGGGAAAACAGCGTGGCAACCCTGTGCGTGTATCATACACACTGCCTATAGTGTTCCGCTTGCAGTAAAACTTAACTTGTGCCGTGGACACAAGCAAATATAAACTGAAGCTGTTTGGAAACAAAGACCTTCCAAGCTACCTTCTAGAGAAAAACAATGTAGTACGCATTATCGTTTTTACGACTGCGTACTCATTGCTTTTTATTAATATCTTCAAGCCTTTCAATTCTGAAAGCTGGATACCGAATGTCAATGCCGGAACCAACTACCTGATGTACTCCTCACTGATGGTGCTCATCGGCATGGTGGTTGTGTCATTAAGCCGTATGCTTATGGGCTATGTAACCAAAAGAGTCCAGATAGGATACGGCGAATATGTTTTATGGCTGATTGGCGAAGCTGTATTCGTGTCGGTGTTCTATGTGTTTGTTGGCTATGCGGTCGGTTTTATCGACAGATATCTGGAAGAGATGCCAGAGCTGACGATGTGGGAGGCCATCTTCAACATCTTTACCAAATCCATCGCCAACACCTTCTGGATGCTGCTGATTCCATACATCATAGCACTTCTTTATCTCGATAATGCCAATCTTCGCAAACGCATTGAAGACTTAGGCGGACGCAAGATGGAAAGCAGCATCATTCACTTGAAAGACGAAAGAGGCGAAATCAAGCTGTCTACCAACATCGAGAACATTCTCTATGCCGAATCGGCCGACAACTACGTTATTATCAAGTATATCAACGGCGACAAAATGATGGATTTCCTGTTGAGAACCAATCTGAAAAAGCTGTCTGACGATATGCGCGACACTCCTTTGCAGCGTTGCCACCGATCATACATGATCAATCTGCTCCACGTAATGTCGCTCAAAAAAGACGCGTCGGAGTTTGTGATTCAGTTCGATACCACAAGCATCAAAAACATCACGGTGTCGAAGTCATATCAAGATTCCATTATGGATGCCTTTACAAAATTTCAGAGATAAGTTTTGAAAAAACTTCTTGTCATATTGGTGCTGGCTTTGTTGCCGTTGGCTGAAATAAGCGCGCAAATCAACCACAAGCATTACGTGTTGATGGGAAAGATCGACCTGTCGAAGGAAAACTATTCCGACGCCATCAAAAACTTCAACATAGCCATTGTGGCCAAACCCAATGACTTCGAAGCTTATTTCCTGCGCGGCATTGCCAAGTATAGTCTAAGCGACTACACCGGCGCAGTCGACGACTTCAGCCGCACACTCGAGATTCATCCCTTGTATGTTCGCGCCTACCACTACCGTGGCGTGGCCAACGACCGTCTGTCAAATTACGCCGATGCCATGTCCGACTTCAAAAAAGCCATAAGCCTCGATCCTTTCAGCGAGGATCTGCATTTGGCTTCAGGCTCCACCTTGATGCATCTCAACGACTATCAGAATGCCGTGGCTGAATTTGATACAGCCCTGATCATCAACCCCGAGAATGCCAATGCCTATATTTCAAGAGGCATTGCGCGACGTTACCTCGACGACATGGACGGTGCGCTCGAAGACATGAACAGCGCCGTGTACAACGATTTCTTCAACATCGAGGCCATAGTGCGTCGCGGCATGATAGAGCTGGAACGCAAAGAATATCAGGAAGCGATGAGCGACTTCAACAAGGCGCTGCGCATGGACAAAGACAATCCGCTTATCTATTTCAACCGCGCAATGGCCTATCTCAACCTGGGCGACACCGTGGCTGCGCTCAACGATTACGAAAAAGTCAACAATCTCGATGAACGCAACGCCCTCACCTACTTCAATCGGGCCATAATCTACTCAATGCAAAAAGACTACGAAGTGGCTCTTGCGCTCTACAACAAGGTGATTGAAATCAATCCGCAGAATATATACGGCTATTTTAACCGAGGTATTCTATTTTATCAGATGAAGCAATGGGATAATGCCGAAGACGACTTCACCAAAGTCATAGAGCTGTTTCCCGACTTCATTGACGCTTGGATGAACCGAGCCGTGGTCAGATTTGAGAAAAACGACGTCAAAGGCGCCGAGCAGGATCAATGGCATGCCAGAGAGATTATGGCGTTTGTCAACAAAGACAAAGCCAACATCGATTCGCTTTACAACCATTATTCCAAAATGGATTACAACAAAATCATCAGTTTTGAATCGGACTTTGTGGATGGCAACCGTCAGAAATCTCTCATACAGTTTTCAGAGGTCACAATCAGGCCACGTGCCAGTTTCATAGTCAACGTCACCGACAGCGACAACGGCTACCTTGACGCCACGCTCAGCCAACTGTCGCAAAGCAACCGTCTTAACGGCAAATTGGCCTACACTATCAACGATTTGTTCGATGAAAACCATAAATCGTTCCTTAACGATTCTATAATCAACACTATCGAAAACGACAACCTTCGAACTTTCCTGAGCGGAATGTACAATCTGGAGATTTTCAATTTCCAACGAGGCGAAAGCCAGTTCTCGTCTCTGCTTAACGATCCGATGCTGGGCGTATACGCCGGCATCAACCTGTCGGTGTTGCAGAACGGCAAAGCCGAGCTTTCCGTTAACGACAAAAACTACGACAACTCCATATACATCACGCAAAAAAGAGCCGTCGACATAGCGACTGTGGAGCAGGAACGACCCGACTACCAGCAGTCGCTCAACACCATAACCTATGTGCTGAGCAAAACTAAAAACAATCCGATTGTTTGGTATAATATAGGAAACATTCACCTGCAAATGCAGGATTTCAACCAGGCCATCAGCGACTACACACAAGCCATCAAATACGACCCCAATCTGGCTGAAGCCTACTACAACAGGGCTCTAACCTTGATTTATTTGAACAAGAAAGACCAAGCTGTCAAAGACTTGAGCAAAGCCGGCGAATTAGGCATTCAAGATGCCTATGCGGTAATGAAACGCTTTACTGAATAAGCAGTTCGTCGACTTTCGAGAATTTGTGGTTCACGCCGTAGTCATCGTCGTATTCCATCACATCCAGTTCAAGCACTTTCATATTGTACTGTTTTGGTACGACAGGACCGATTTCCATCTTGTAATAATGAGTGAACAGATTGTGCTCTAAAGTCCATGTGAGTTGAGTGCCTTCATCCTCCATCACATCGTCTGATAAATCCCATGTGACAGCCGAGCCGTCATCGTTGTAACGATAATACAACTCGTCTTCTTTCCAAACACCGATAAGCAGGTCGGTGTCAAATTCTATATCGTGGAAAACCTCAGGCTCGATGATTTCAGGAGTATAATACTTCTTGTTGTCGTGGAACCAAATGAAATACACTGCGACGCCCACTGCCAGCACCGCCAAGATAATAAGGAATACCTTCCAAAACTTATTCATATCTACTTTATGAACTTTTAATCTTTATAAACTTTCAACTACTCTACACTCTAAACTCTCAACTCTACACTATTTCTTAAGCTTTATCACTTTCGGTGTCTTACCCTTGAATTGCGGCATGGTCATTCCAATCGACGCATTGATGTAAGTTGGATCGCAAACATAGTATTTTTTGCCGCCGTAAATAAAGCCGTCGCCCTGGATATCGGCATCATCGCCAAACCACACAGCTGTGGCTATATGACCTTCGTATTGCAAGCCTATCACCTTGGCATTGGTGTACTTCTGCACCAACCAGGCAAACATTGCCGAGCGGTCTTCGCAGTCACTGTAAGGATATCCAATCACCTCTTCCGGGTAGAAATATTTTTCGTATCCGAACTGTTCCTCGTCGGTTTTGTATTCGAATGCTGTCTGCACGAAATGCAGCAGAACCTGTATGAATTGCGCAGGTGTGTATTCGGCTTGTATTTCATCAAAACTTTTCTGCAGAGCCTGTTGCGCCTCGATTGACACAGGCGACACAAAATATATCGGGAATACCGTCATCGGAACATCGTTCAGATATGCCATATGAGCCTGATTATAAGGCAGTGTCACATATTTGTCGTTGGTCAGCTTAAGCTTTCTCATCACGTCGCACTCGCCCATATTCAGAGTCTTGTTGAAGTCAAGTTTCATCTCGTTCTTTTTCACATCCTGCTCGCAGAAACTATAGGTGTAAATAGGCTCTTCGGCGTTGCCTCCGCCGTATACCGTGTAATATTTCACCGGCTTGGCGCCTTTGCCGTTATCCTCGAAGCGGAAGAATGTGTATGAATAAACCTCCTTGCTGTTGTCCAATGCCAGAAGAAGTGTCAACTTTCCCGAATCCTTGCCGCGGCCGACGCGTGTCTTGAAATTTCCCTCGTTGCGAAGCATATAGAAGCAGAAAAGCACCCTATCGTTGACGTCGGCCAACATTTTATTCGACACCTCGCGAAGCAGGCAGTAGTAACCCCATTCATTGAGTCCAAACTGGTCAACCACCGTTGACAATTCGTTCCACAACGCTTGTGTTTCGGTTCTGCATTTGGCTATGTTGGTGAAATACTCGGCCACATTTTTCTCCTCTATTCCGCTGCTTTTGATTTTCAACTTTTCGTCAACTTTTATGCTGAGCTCTCTTCCGTAAAAATTGATTTTCAGAGCCGAACCGTCCACAACATCCTCCACCTTGGCCACATCCTTGAAACTCTTAGGCTTTAGTTCAATAGGGCCATCGGCGGTAACCATGCTTTTCAGCTCATAGTTGTTGTCGGTCGGAACATATTTCACAGCCACGGCATGAGTAACCTTGGGCAATTTGTTCTCTTTGTTATAGGAAATCTCTGTCGAGACTATTTCCACGTCTTTATTCTGTTTTTCAGCCACCGGCGCCACATCCAGCTTGGGCTGCGTCATTGCCAGCTGTTCTTTCTTAAACTCATTAAACAGCTCCCATTCTTTGGCTACAAACTCGGCAAACTCGGCATTCTGCTTATCGACATAATCCTTGTATTCCTTATTCATATCGGTGATGGACTGCTTGTAATTCTGCTGTTTTTGGTTCATCTGCTGCTTCTGTGATTCCACATACTTCTGATAATCATCCTGTGAGTAGACAGAAACGGCTAAAAATGCAAGTAAAGTAGTGAAAATGAGTCTTTTCATACCTATCGAAATTTATTTTTTGCAAAAGTAATAAAAAAAAATCAAAAATCACTATTTTTGCAAAAAATCTTACAAGCATGACTTTTAAGGACGTACTGAAAAAACTCGCCAACAAGTATATTATCGCCACTTTGATTTTTGCGGCAGTGATAGTTTTTTTCGACCAGTTCAACATTTTTGAGCAGGGTCGTTCCTATCGTAAAATCAAGAAAATGGACAAGGATATCGAGCAATTGGACAAAAAACTTGAGAAAGACAGGCAAACTTTGTACGACTTGAAAAACGACTCGGCCGCCGTTGAGAAAGTGGCTCGCGAGCAGCACTTTATGAAGCGCGACGACGAGGTGATTTATTATCTCGACAAAGGCAAATGATTTTTTGGTTTTATTGAAAAATATTTCATATCTTTGCACGTTTTTATCGGGTTCAAATTCTGAATAATCAATCTAAAATCACAAATAATGAAAAAGTACATTTTAGCAATCGGTCTCGTGGCATTTTTGATGACATCATGCTGCGACAAAAAGGAAAACAAAGAAGCTAAAGACTGCTGCAAAGGCAAGCAGGAACAGTGCAATCACCAGCATGGTCAGGCTCCATGCCCTGAGATGATGGCTCACATCGACATGATGATTAACGCTTTGGCAAACTGGAACGACCTCGACGAGGCACAGCGCGCCGACCTCATCGAAATGGCAAAGAAACACGTCGAAATGACAGAAGCTATGAAAGCTGAATGTCAGAAACACGAAGGTTGCAAGCATGAAGAAGGCCACAAATGCGACGGCAAGCACGAGGGTTGCAAACATGAGTGCAAACACGAAGAAGGCCACAAATGCGAAGGCAATCACGAGAAATGCGAACATCAGCATGAAGGATGCCAGCACAAAAAGTAAGAAATCAATCTAAATTTTAAATAGAAATATGGCAGAAAAAAAGTTTATGACATGCGACGGTAACCAGGCTGCGGCCCATGTTGCCTACATGTTCAGCGAAGTTGCCGCCATTTATCCTATCACCCCGTCATCACCGATGGCAGAGTATATCGACGAATGGGCAGCAAAAGGTCAGAAAAATATTTTCGGCGACACAGTGAAAGTCGTTGAGATGCAGTCAGAAGCTGGTGCCGCAGGCGCAGTGCACGGCTCATTGCAGGCTGGTGCTTTGACCACCACCTATACAGCATCACAGGGCTTATTGCTGATGATCCCTAACATGTACAAAATCGCCGGTGAGTTGCTCCCAGGCGTATTCCACGTCTCAGCACGTGCTCTCGCAGCACAGGCATTGTCAATCTTCGGC
>Ga0129307_1000827_pt1 | contig 41516 bp, 39 predicted proteins | sample P1105metagenome_FD_94437 | JGI IMG/M metagenome (GOLD analysis project Ga0129307, IMG submission 94437) | Capybara group fecal microbial communities from Wisconsin, USA - P1105 metagenome | ecosystem: Host-associated > Mammals > Digestive system > Large intestine > Fecal | place: USA: Wisconsin...
ATAACATATACTCAATTGAAAAGCAAGAGGAAAATCAATAAAATCAACGTTTTCAGGCGATTTCTTTTATGAAATCACAGGTGCTTGAGTGGTTTGAGTACGCATTAGACGACTTTTAGGATAATGATGTACTGAACAGCAGCCGCAATGGCGTCCACCAGGGCCGCATGATCTTCTTCGCTCAGATCGGCAACACCGTAAGCCTGCGTGCTCACTTCATGCTGCGTGCCGCTTTCGTCCTCATAGGTGTAGTTCAGTTCCTGTTCAGTCAACACATTAACATCAAAATGCGTGCCGTTATTCTCTTCGACTTCGTAGACTTTGATATCAGGAAGGTCGCTCAGATCAATGTTGTCAGGGTCTTCAGCATGGATATTCACAACGATGGGAGCACTTTCACCCTGAGCCGTAACGGTGCCGCCGACAATCAGCGAGCCATTTTCGGTTCCTTCGTCGGTTTCTTTTTCGGTGGAAATGATTACCGCACCGGGTACATATTCTTCAAAAGCTTCATCACAGGCAGCATCCAGAGCAGCTTCCTCGGCTGTGGGAGTGTATGTTTCCTCGCTTTCAGAAGCAGTTTCTTCATAGGTAAAGTCGCCACCGGTCACATCGCCCCAGACGGTGACGCTGCTCCCGCCATGCATATAGATAGCAGAGCTGTCTTCAGACTCAACATTACCTTCAACGGTGACCTCGGCCTCATCAATAGCTGCAATCCCATCGTACTGAGCAGACACATTGCCTCCAACAGTGACCTCTGCTCCATCAAAAGCTGTAATACCACTTTCCTCAGCAGAAACATTTCCTGCAACATCAACCGTGACCCCACCACTCGCGCTGATTCCGGAATACGCTCCAGTGACATCCCCTCCAACAGTTACTGTCGGCGATGTTTCTACTTCTTCGCTAGTAGACGTGCGACCAGTCTCAATCCAGTTTTCGTCAGAGTCCACATCATAAGTAACCACGTCTGTGTAATTTGTGCCAAAGCCAATAGCAGTAATGGCGTTTTGTTCAGACGAAGTCACATTGCCTTCGACTGTAATGGTGCCATTATTCGAGATATATATACCATTACCATTGGCAGTTACATCACCGGTTACAGTAACAGTGGGGGCACCATCTGCGACACTCGTTTGAGTTTCTGTGACTGTTGAACCATCTTCACTGTATTCCTGCTCGAAATCCCACGTAGAAGTAGACTCAATGCCGGATCCAAGAGATGTAACATCACCATTTACCGTGACAGAGGAATTGCCGCCTGCAAGAACCCCTGCTCCCACGTTATAGCTGTGCCCTTCACCGTTATCTTCCATTGTTCCGGCTTCAATATCACCGTTCACGGTGACAACAACATCACCACGAGCATCAACACCAAATTGATTCGCTTTGATGTCGCCATCCACTGTAACAGAGGCTTCATCGCATGCATTAATCCCGTTTCCAGACTTCCAAGTGTGTTCTTCACCATTCTCATCCGTGTAAGTCTGTTCTCCCTCGGCATTGATATTTCCGGTCACGGTGACTTCTGCCTGATCAGTGGCATAAACACCGTCATATTCAGCAGTAATGTCACCGTTCACCGTGGCTGTGGATTCTCCGTGTGCAGCCACACCGTCATTTCCGGCAGTAATGTCGCCGTTCACCGTGACTGTGGATTCTCCAAATGCATACACACCTTCATTTCCACCAGTAATGTCACCATTCACTGTTGCCGTGGATTCATCATACGCAACCAGACCGGTGTATTGAGCATCAATGTTGCCGTTCACCGTCAAGGACGCATCGCTTCCCACATAAGCACCTGTGAATTGAATATTGATGTCCCCGTCAACAGTGACCGTGCTGCCCTCTTCAAAGGCAGTAACATTCACACCTTCATTCAGCGTATACGTGTTTTCTGTGCCATCTGCACTGACAACTGTTATACAGTTGTACCTGTTTCTTCTGCAAAAGACAGGCTGCAGAAACAGATCTGCAGAAGCATGGCCAAAGAGAGCGCCAAATTTCGGATAAAAAACGACACGGTTCAGAACTGGAAACTGCCCTGCCTGCCGGCAGATAACTCTCTTCAGCAGATTTTCCGGGAATCATTGCATCATACCCATCATTGTTCCGACAGAAAACCGATCAGATCACCCGGTGTCTGCAGTCAGGCATTTCACGCCTTCCGTTGTCTTTTCCTGATGAGCTGCACGTCTTCGCTCTTATTCATACCGCGCAGCTGTACCGAAAAAAAGCGCTCCACCGGCTGGTGAAGTGCTGAACAAGGTTACGTTATCTCTCTCCGTCCCGGGGACGCTCAATATGCTGCTCTTCATGGTGCTCTGCACCCGGCCTCAGTGTGCCCGTGCAGCCTGACCGGATTTCGTCTTTGCGCACAGGCAGGTAAACCCTGCTACAATCCCTGCTGAAAACAGACACGGGATAAGACACAGCGGATGTGTCAGATTGCTGACAATGTCCCCGCCCGTGGTGCTGGTATACACAAATTCAAGCGCCGCCCAGACTGCGGTAACGCTCAGAAAACTCAGAACAGCTGTGCAGATTGTCTTTATCATCTGTTGATCCTCCCATTGCATGCAGTATGATTCTGCACGGGTTTCCTCTTCAGCGGCAGTATGTGCCGACCTCCTGTACCTTTTTCTTCTCATCCATAAACGCAAACACAGCGGTGATGATGGCTGCAATACTGGCGGGGATCATGTACACAGGATTCAGCAGATTCTTTACAAAGACGCCGCCGGTAAACTGTGTATAGAGCACTTCCAGGAAAACCCAGACTGCAATCACTCCAAAGAAATTCAATGCTGTAACCAAAATTGCTTTTTTCATCGTTATATCCTCCATCCGCTGTGCGGGCTGTTCATCCTTCATTCGTTCTGTGTCAGGCTTTTCTGCCTGCACTGTTTGATACGTCTATGCCTTCCCCTCTGGCAGTACTTTTTTCTGCAATTCGAACTTCGAACTTCGAACTTTTCTTTTTTGCACTGTTTTTTTCGAAACAGCGGAAATCCGTGATCCGTTACCCTTTGTTATTTTCATTTTCACAACCATGCGCCTGAAACAGACGGCTTCATCTGCATCCCGGGCTTCCCCCTGGACTGCGGCCGGTCTTGCACTTTCCTTCCTTTTCTTCTATGATCACCTTATACCGCCCAGGAGGTCTTTTGACGCATGAACCATCAGTCAGGCAGCAGTGCATCGTCCCAGTACAGCCGCATGACGGAGGAATCCATTCCCCGGCTTATCGTACGGCTCAGCATTCCCACCATTCTGAGCATGCTGGTCACCAATATCTACAACCTTGTCGACACGGCATTCGTCGGACAGCTCGGGACCAGTGAGAGCGCCGCGGTAGGCATTGTTTTCGGATTCATGAGCATTCTTCAGGCTGTCGGCTTCATGTTTGGCCAGGGTGCCGGGAGCATCACTGCACGGCTCCTCGGTGCAAGGGATGACCGGAATGCGTCCCGCGTTGCCTCAACCGGTATCGTCTGTTCCGTCCTGCTCGGCCTGATGATCTCCCTGGTCTCCTTTCCTCTGCATCACCGGATCATCCTCATGCTCGGCAGCACGGAGACCATGTATCCGCATGCAAGAAGCTATCTCCTCACGATTCTCTTCGCAGCTCCCTTCATGACCGGCGGGTACACGCTCAACAATCTCCTTCGCTACGAAGGGAAAGCCTCTCTGGGCATGGTCGGTCTCATGTCAGGCGCCGTCCTGAATATTGTCCTGGACCCCATCCTCATGTTCGTTCTGCATATGGGTGTTGCGGGTGCCGCACTCGCAACCGCTGCCAGCCAGATCATCAGCTTCCTGATCCTGCTGAGCATGTTTCTCAGAGGGAAAACCGTCACGCATCTGTCCGTTCGTCAGGTCGATCCCAGGCCGCGGATGATCGGGGATATCATGGCCACAGGCCTGCCGAGCATGCTTCGGCAGGTGCTTAACAGTGTGGCAAGCATTCTTCTCAACAGCTCTGCGGCGGTCTACGGTGACGCGGCCGTGGCTGCCATGAGCATTGTCGGAAGGATCTCCTTCTTCGTCTTTGCGCTCGCCCTTGGCATCGGACAGGGATTCCAGCCTGTCTGCGCCTACAATTACGGTGCAAAAAAGTATCTCCGTCTGCGCTCAGCCTACCGGGTGACGGTCATTCTCAGCGAATCCATCCTGATTGTATCCGCTGTCCTCACCCTCCTCTTCTCCGGAAACCTGATTGCTGTCTTCCGCAATGACCCGGACGTCATCTCCATCGGCACAAGAGCGCTGCAGCTGCAGATGATCACCATCCTGTTCCTTCCCTTCAGCATGTCCACCGAAATGCTCTATCAGAGCACAGGTCACCGTCTGGGTGCCTCCTTCCTGAGTTCCGCGCGGAGCGGTCTCTTCTTCATTCCCTCGCTCATCATCCTTTCCAGCGTCCGCGGCCTGGCCGGCATTCAGGAGGCACAGCCGCTGGCTTATCTGCTCGCCTTCCCGCTGGCTCTGTTCTTCATGCTGCGCTTCATGCGCCGCCTGCCGAAAACAGATGCGCAGTCTGCCTCCGACCAGAAGACCTGAGGCCTGTCTGCACCCCGGTTCAATCATACGGATTTTTCTTCTTCCCGGCATCTGCGCAATCTACTGCCATCTTTTCCTTTTCTTCGTATCAACCAGTGAAGGCAGAGTTTACTGCCCTGAAACAGACTGAACTACAGTACATCATATAAGGAGGATAAATCCATGAATGAACTCGATCTGAACGCAATGGAACAGGTGACCGGCGGTGTGCAGCGCATCATCAATACCGGCTCCGAAGGACTCAATGCCGCCATCCGGCGTGCGCCGACAACCGGTGAAAGAAACCAGATTGCTTCCCTGCCCAACGGAACAATCGTCGACACCATCGATGAGGCACATCCGGTGTACGATTCCGTCAGCAACCGGAATTTCGTCATGATCTCCTTCACCAATAAGAAAGGACAGACCCAGACCGGCTGGGTGGCCGCATCCATTGTCGGACTCCGCCGCAGATAATCACACCGTCGCAGACTTCATCCCCGGACAGATGTCCGGGGATGTCTTTATAACAGAACATGTTCCTGTCCCCCATCTGCATAAGCACTGTCCCCGGCCGGTACAGTCTTTTTTCTTTGCTGCAGCGTCTGGTCGTTCCAATTTTCTCTCACGCATTCTCTGTTTTTTCCCTCCGGGCTTGATATCCTGTTCTTTTTTCACTACAATGGGATCAGCATCATAGATCAAAAAACATACTTTCTGCGTGAAAGCAGCACACTGCATCCGGGCGGCACAGGTTTCCGGCCGCTCTCCAGGGAGGAAAACATATGGCCTATACTGCGCTGAAAAAAATGCGTGAAATGAATCAGCGGGATTTCGGACCGGGCATCGGGCCGAAGGAGCCGTATCTCTATCAGGGTGAAAACAAACAACTCGACCTGAAAACCGCTTCACTCCGTTTCCTTCACAACCGCTGCGAGGAGCTCCGGTTCAGCCCCGACATGGAAAAAGCAGAGAAGAAGGACGGCAAATGGAGAGGCACCAGCATTGCACCGTGCCAGATTCCCTATAACATGCAGATGGACATTGACCGTCTCTGCCTTGAAAGAGAGCTGGAACGCTTCATCGATTCCGGGATTGCCGAGGACGCATACACGGTCTATTACTGCTACCTGGAAATGTTTTTCGGACGATACGGCAAGTCCAAGAAAATGGTCGAACTGCTCAGCGAATTTGAATCCAACGGAAGCTCTCTGCTGCTCAAGCACAGGGATCATTACTCCCATTCCGTCTATGTGTTCGCGCTGGGTCTTGCCATTTATGAAACGAACAAACCCTTCCGGACAGCGTTCAAGACGTTTTATCAGTTTGATCCCCGGGACACCAACAAGGCCGAAGACCGCAGGGCAGCTGCCTTCTTCCTGGAATACTGGGGGCTGACCTCCCTGTTCCATGATATCGGCTATCCCTTTGAACTGCCCTTTGAACAGGTCATGTCCTACTTTGAAGTGAATCACAAAAAGCGCGGCGACAGCAGTCTTCTGGTGGCCTACCGGAATGTCGATGTCCTGACAAAGCTCGGGGAGGCTGCAGCCGAACAGTTTGAGAAAATCTACGGTCGTTCCTTCCATTCAGTGACGGAACTCCTCGCTTTTGACATCACGCAGAAGCTCGGGAAAACCTATGGCTTCAGTGAAGGTTACCTGATGAATGTCCTGGAAAACAAGCCGGCTCATCCCGAACGCTTCGGATGTTTTATGGATCATGCCTTCTTCAGTGCTGCAAGGCTTTATGCAGAGCTGGCAGAGACATTCGGAAACGAACTCAGCGCAGTTCATGTGGATGCACTCTCTGCGATTCTCCTGCACAACTCGCTCTACAAATTCTCCATCGCCTTTTATAAGAATGCGTCCATGGGCAAGCCCTCCCTGTCCATGCACCTGCATCCCCTGGCCTATCTGCTGATGCTGTGCGATGAGCTCCAGTGCTGGGACCGCACTGCCTACGGCCGCAATTCGCGCACAGAACTGCAGCCCATGGCTGTCCGCTTTGATTTCAGAGGCAACCGCATCCGGGCCGACTACATTTTTGATGAGGATGAAGGTGCCAAGATTCAGGCATACAAAGACGCCTGCAAGCAATGGAAGAAGGATGGCTGCACCGGGGATGAGCCCAGACTCAAAGCCTACAGCGATATGGCCGGGGAGAAAAAGCGTTTTCAGCGGGACATCGAGCGCATCGTCAATACTGACGGTATTCCGCTGAACATCCGCTGCAGCACGGCAAAAGCCAATTATGAAAACAAGCACGTGTATCTCTCTTCCAGCAATTTCCTCCACATTCACGACTTCGCCGTCGCCCTGAACGCACGCTATACCTATGACGGCCAGGAGGACAAGGTCGCCCCGGACCAGCTGGAAAAGGAATTCGAACTCCTCTCTCTGGAGTACAAGCTGCTCAATATCAACCAGGTCAAGAGCTTCAGCCGGTATCTCCATGTCATCAACTGCTTTTATACGGACCGCCCCGTCGGATTCAGCATGCTCAAAGTGTTCACCTGGGAACAGATCTGCAGGTTTGCCCCGCTCGAGCATGAGCGCTGGGTGCGGGACCGCCAGTCCATGGGCTGGCAGTACGGTGACGCCTATGAAAAGGCAAAGGTCCCGCGCGGTTACAGCGAAAAGGCCTATCACAAAATGCTTCGCGAACATATGCGCTGTCATGCACTGGCCATGGACGGCGACCTGAAGAGCGAGGACATCTGGGCACACTATGAACAGCTGCCCGAGGAAGAAAAGATGAAGGACTGGAAGCCTTTCAACTGCATGCTGAAACTGATCCGGAAGTTTGACGGCGTCCGCATCTATGAACTGGAAGCAGATGAGCATTTCCCGGATCTCTCGCAGCACTGATCTCCCGAGACAAACAGGAACCGGCAGCTTTCGGCTGCCGGTTCTGTTTGTCTGCAGGGTTCCTGATCCCCGTCAGGCCCTGAGTGCTTCCGTGACTGCTTCAGAAAAGGTCGGATGCGGACGGACCGCCTGCGCCATTTCCTCTCTTGTCATGCCCGCTGACAGGGCCTGGGTAAATTCACTGATGATGTCTGATGCGCGCTCGCACATCAGCTGGGCGCCGAGCAGTTTTCCGGTCTCTTTTTCAAACACCACCCGGATATATCCGCGCTCAGCACCGCTGAGCACAGTCTTGCCGTTTGCGCTCATCAGCACTTTTCGGCTCTCCGCGGCAAGGCCGGCTGCTTTGGCTTCATCCTGCGTCATCCCGACGCAGGCAATTTCCGGTTCTGTATATACACACGACGGGATGAATCGGGTATCTGCGCAGGCCTCCAGCCCGGCCATGTGCCGCACGGCATTTTTTCCCGCGGTCGTGGCTGCATGCGCCAGCATGATGCCGCCGGTCACATCGCCCACGGCATACACACCTTCCAGGCTGGTCCGGCCGAATGCATCGGTGACAATCCGTCCCCGGTCCATTTCCGGCTCTGCGCCGGGTGCAAACAGGCCTTCCGTGTACGGCCGTCTGCCGACACTGACCAGAACCAGGTCCGCCTCCATTGCTTCCTCCCCGCAGTCCACCGTCAGGCTTCCGTCTTCATTCCTCCGGATTTCCTGTACGCGCGTATCTGTCAGGACCTGCACACCGCGCTTTTTCATCAGCATTTTCAGGCTCTGCGCGATTTCCCGGTCGAGGCTTGGCAGCAGCTGCCCCATCGCCTCAATCACCGTGACCGATGTGCCGAGCGCAGCATACAGGGAGGCAAACTCCACGCCGATCACGCCGCCGCCGATAATCACCAGCCGCTCCGGTTTCTTTTCTGCTTCCAGCAGCTCATCGCTGGTTACCACGCCTTCCAGGTCCATCCCCGGGATCGGGGGACGCGCAGGGCAGGATCCGGGGGCAAGCAGGATGTGCTTCGCGCACAGCTCCTCTACGCCGTTTTCCGCTGCGACCGACACTTTTCCCTTTCCCAGGAGCGTGCCCTTCCCGCGGAACAGATCGATTTTTTTCTTTCCCGCGGTCATTTCAATGCCCCGGCGGAGCTGGAGGACCGTCTCATTTTTTCTTTTCTGCATGCGTTCTACATCCAGGGAGACATGCTCTGCCGCAATCCCGAAAGCCTCCGCTTCCCGGATGCTCCGGTACAGCCCGGCGGCATGCAGAAGCGATTTGGTCGGAATGCACCCGTGATTGAGACAGGTGCCGCCCAGCGCTTCCTTTTCCACCAGGGCCGTCTTCATGCCCAGGTCCGCCGCCTCAAACGCGGCCTCATACCCGCCCGGGCCGGCCCCGATGACAATCAGATCATACGCTTTCATCATCCAGCCTCCTCACGGCAGCGTCCCTCAGCCTTCGCTCTCGACAAAGGCTTCATACGCTTTCGCATCCATCAGTTCCACCTGGTCCGTGATGCCCTCGGCCACAACAAACCATGCTTCATACGGCGTCTCATTCATCTTTTCCGGTGCTTCTGCCAGGTCTTCGTTGACTTCCTTCACGGTGCCCGTGACGGGAGAATTGACATCCGAGACTGCCTTGACGGATTCCACATCTGCGAACGACTCGCCGGCCGTCAGGTCATCGCCCTCGGCGGGCAGGTTGACAAACACCAGGTCGCCGAGCTGATCCTGCGCATAGTCGGTAATCCCGATGTACGCGGTCCCCTCATCTGTAAAGCGGACCCATTCATGTGTCTTTGTGTACTTCAGTTCCTCAGGAAAATGCATACTCTCTCCTCCTTGTATTGCTCTCACGGCGCGCGCCGTTATTTTTTGTAGAAAGGCATTTTGACAACTTCTGCTTCCACGCGTCTGCCGCGCACGTCCACTTCCACCCGGGTGCCGACCTGCGCATACTCGCGGTCAAGAATCGCCATGGCAGCGGGATACCCGATGTACGGGCAGTGCGTGCCGGATGTAGTCTGTCCAATGCGTTTCCCGTCCGCGTACACGTCCTGGTGTTCCCTCGGAATCCCCCGGCCGACGGCTTTCAGGCCCACACGGCGCTGTGAGGGCTTTCCTGCCGCCTCCAGCGCAGCCTTGCCGATAAAGTCCGGCTTGTCCATCTTCACAAAATATCCGAGCCCTGCCGTCAGGGGCGAGATCGTATCGCTCAGCTCATGCCCGTAGAGCGGCATGGAGGCTTCCAGGCGAAGCGTGTCGCGCGCACCGAGCCCGCAGGGGATCAGGCCGTCAATCTGTCCGGCTTCCATGAGCAGGTTCCACAGCGCTTCCGTTTGTTCCGCCGGGACATAGAGCTCAAACCCGTCCGATCCGGTGTAGCCTGTCCTGGACACAATGCAGCAGATGCCGCCCACATCCCGCCTCCACAGGGCATGATAGCTCTTTTCCGGAATGTTCTCCGGTGCCGTCAGCCTCAGAAGGATTTCTTCCGCCTTCGGTCCCTGCAGCGCGATCTGGCCCCAGCTGTCCGAGACATCCTTCATGGTCACATTGCCGGAAACGTGAGCCTGTATCCAGGCGACATCCTTCTCCCGGTTCGAGGCGTTCACCACAATAAAGTAATGCTCCTCTTTCACCCTGTAGACGATCAGGTCATCCACAGTCCCGCCCTGCTCGTTGCACATGGGACTGTACCGTGCCTGTCCGTCCTCCATCTCCGTATAGTCGTTCGTCAGAAGATGGTTCAGATTCTTCACTGCGTCCGGTCCTTCCATCAGGACTTCCCCCATATGGGACACGTCAAACAGTCCGCAGGTCTCCCGGACCGCCATATGTTCTTTGATCACTCCGGTGGGATACTGGACGGGCATCTCAAAGCCGCCGAATTCCACGATCCTGCCCCCGAGGCGCACATGCGTCTCATAGAGCGGTGTCCGTTTCAGTTCCATATCTCCTGTCTCCTTTCCTCTCCGCGCTCCCGGTCTGCACCCGGATCATTCGTGCGATGTCCTCCGCCATCCGTGTGCGCAGCGGCGCTTCCTGTGTACTGATTGTCATTCCCATGACGCGCTCCGCCATCCGCTCTCCGTCATACGGGCATCCCTGCAGGGCCTGTCCGACACAGGGGATGATCTTCTCATCCATGGCATCCGACCAGCATGCCGCGTCGGCAATGTGTCCGTCTGTCACAGACAGTTCCAGCCGGAACCCGCCCCACGGGAAACGTTCCTCCAGAACAGCGGTAAACGGGATCCGCCGCCCGAGAATCCATTCTCTGGAAGCCATCCATCCGGCTGTCTCCCGGACCTCCGCAGGATCCACCCGCTCCGGCTCCAGCGCTTCCCCGCGCAGTCCATAGACTTCTTCAAAAGCCTCCGTCAGCACGGCTTCCATCTGTTCTCTGCAGATCCCCGGACAGTATGTCTTCAGGTTCACCACGCGCGAGCGCACAGAGGACACACCTCTGGAGCGCAGCTTGGCCATGGGCACGGACAGTGCCTCCTGCATCCTGTCCAGGTTCACATCCATCATCAGGGTGCCGTGATGACACCAGCACCCCTTCTGTTCATAAAAGGCATGGCCGGAAAACTTGCGGCCCTCCGCCTCGATATCGTTCCTTCCGGTCCGCTCAGCCGGCACACCCAGCCGCCGGACGGCCCGCAGAATCACCTCGCTCTGCCGGGCCGTGTCATAGTCTTCCCTGCGTGTGATCAGGCTGAAGTTCAGATTGCCCAGATCATGGTAGACTGCGCCGCCCCCGGAGAGCCGCCGGGCCAGATGCCCGCCGTGGGCCTCCAGCCAGTCCAGGCGGCATTCCTCCCAGGCGTTCTGGTTTTTCCCGATCACCACCGTGTCCCGGTTCTGCCAGAGAAACAGAATGCATTCTCCTGCCCGGACATGCTCTGTCAGGACATGCTCCAGCGCCAGATTGTCGTAGGGCACGGTGACGTCCGTCCGGATGGTTTTAATCGCCGAAATCATACCGAATCACCGGCTTGCGCGCCGCTTTGACCTCATCCGGCCGACGGATGCGCGTGGTCAGCGGGCGGTGATGTGCTTCCTCAGGGTTCGCCCGTGCTTCTTCCAGCACCGTCCTGAAGGCATCGGCCGCCGCATCGAGCGTCTGTTTCGTCTCCGTCTCTGTCGGCTCCACCATCAGCGCTTCGTGCACAATCAGCGGGAAATACATCGTCGGCGGATGCATGCCGTAATCGATCAGACCCTTGGCAATATCCAGTGCGGAAACGCCGGTCTCCTCCTTCATCCGCTCGAGCGTGATGACAAATTCATGCATGCATGTCACATCAAATGCCATGGGATAGACATCCTTCAGCCGGTGCATCAGGTAGTTGGCATTGAGCACCGCGTTGGCCGCCGTCTGCGGCACACCTTCGCGTCCGATGGACAGGAGATACGTCAGTGCCTTGACCACAACGCTGAAGTTCCCGCCGAAGGAGCGCACATCACCGACCCTGGCCGCTGCGTGCACTCTGTGCACGCTGCCGTCCTGTTCTTCCGCGCGGAAGCCCGGAAGGAAGTCCCGGAGGAACGCCTTGCACCCGACCGGGCCGCTGCCCGGGCCGCCGCCGCCGTGCGGTGTCGCAAAGGTTTTGTGCAGGTTCAGATGCACCACATCAAACCCCATGTCACCGGGACGGACAATGCCCATGATTGCATTGAGGTTCGCGCCGTCATAGTAGTTCAGGCCGCCGGCCTCATGCACAATGCTCGTGATCTCCGATATATGCGGATCAAACAGACCCACGGTATTGGGATTGGTCAGCATCAGGCCCGCCGTATCCGCTCCGACATGCTCCCTGAGCGCTTTCAGATCCACGTATCCGTCTGCGTCCGAAGGGATATTGACCACCTCAAACCCGGCCATGGCTGCGCTTGCAGGGTTCGTGCCGTGCGCAGAGTCCGGGACGAGAATCTTGTTCCTCGCCGCATCGCCCCTGGAGCGGTGCCAGGCCTTGATCAGCAGAAGCCCGGTAAACTCGCCGTGCGCACCGGCCGCCGGCTGCAGGGTCATCGCATCCATGCCGGTGATCTCCCTGAGCATCTGTTCGGTCCGCAGCATGACTTCCAGACAGCCCTGGACGCTTTCATCCTCCTGCAGGGGATGCACGCCCGTAAACCCTTCAAGCGCCGCCGTTCTCTCCGCCGCGGCCGGATTGTATTTCATGGTGCAGGAACCGAGCGGATAAAAACCGCCGTTGACGCCGCGCGTCTCATGCGCCAGCTCGGTGTAGTGCCGGTCGACTTCGACCTCAGGCACCTCCGGCAGACGGAGCGCGCGCTCCCGGAGAGGAAACTGCATTTCCGCAGACGGCACATCGTCCGACGGCAGATAGTCTGTATGCCTGCCGCTGGCACTTCTCTCAAAGATCAGCTTCACCGCTTCAGCACCTCCCTCACGATGTCCGCTGTCCGGTCCATTTCTTCCCGTGTATTCATTTCCGTTGCGCACCACAGCATTCTGCCCCCGCCCAGCGGAAGCCCGCCCAGGATGTTCTCAGCATCCAGCGCATTCAGGACTGCGTGCACCTGTTCTTCATCCTCTGCCTGTACCACAAACTCATGGAAGAAGGGACGGTCGTACACAGGTTTGAGGCCGGCCTTTTCCAGGGCGCCGCGCAGATAGGCAGCCTTGTCATGGCACATCTGTGCCGTCTTTCTCAGGCCCTCGGTTCCCATTGCCGCGAGGTATACGGTCGCAGTCAGCGCACAGAGCGCTTCGTTGGAACAGATGTTCGAGGACGCCTTTTCCCTGCGGATGTGCTGTTCTCTGGCCTGCATGGTCAGGACAAAGCAGCGCTCGCCGTTCAGATCGGTCGTCTCACCCACAATGCGGCCCGGCAGCTTTCTTACCATCTTTTCATCCGCCGCCATGAACCCCAGATAGGGCCCGCCGAAATTCAGCGGAAGGCCGAGGGGCTGCCCCTCGCCGACGGCAATGTCTGCCCCGCACTCGCCGGGCGTTTTCATCACGGCAAGGGCGATCGGGTTGCAGCTCATAATCAGCTTCGCGCCACCCGCATGGACCATCTCTGCAATCTGCTCCGCATCCTCTGCGCATCCGAAATAGTTCGGCTGCTGAAGAAGCACGCAGGCCGTTTCCGCATCCAGCATCCCGCTGAGTGCTTCCATGTCGGTTGTGCCGTCCTTTTCCGGGACGCACACGACGTCCGCATCCCGCCCGAAGGCATAGGTGCGCACCACGGACAGGATCTTCGGATCCACGGTGCCCGAGACAAGCACTCTGCTGCGTTTCCGGTCCCTGCACATTTCGCAGGCCTCGGCGGCAGCTGTCGCGCCGTCATACACGCCGGCATTGGACGCCGCCATGCCGGTCAGCTCACAGATGTCGGTCTGGTATTCAAAGATCGACTGCAGTACACCCTGACTGATCTCCGCCTGATACGGGGTATATGCAGTCCTGAACTCTTCCTTGCCCGTCACTTCCCCGACAATGGCGGGAATATAGTGGCGGTATGCGCCGGCCCCCCGGAAGACGGTTTCATACACACGGTTTTTCCGCGCCATGCGCTGCATTTCACGGACCACATCCGCTTCCGGTTTTCCTTCCGGAATATCAAGTGGTTCCCTGCGCTTCAGGTCATCCGGAATCCCGCTGTACAGATCATCCAGGCTTCGCATTCCGCAGGCTTCGAGCATTTCCTGCTGTTCTTTTCCCGTGTTCGGGATATAGGTTCCCATGGCTTCACCCCCAAGCATTCTGTTTTTCTCCGTTTTCTTCGGCCGCACAGTTTTCCTCTTCCTCCGGCAAATGAAAAAGGCGCGCAGCGGCAGCCGAAACTGACCTCTGTTCGCCCTGTCATTCTACCTGAAAGATTCGACAGTCTACATGCGAAAACTGCCTTGCTTCTTCGGTGTGTTTCCACTTTCCAGGGATGCGTCCGTGCCCGGTACTTTTACCTGAGAGTTTATCGACTTTTCACGTTGCCCCTTCGGTTCCCGCATGCCTTCCGGCTGCAGGTCTCTCCCGAGCCCTTCCTTCGCATCCCTATTGTAATACGCCGTTTCGGAAAAGTCAAAGCATCCTGCACTTTTCTCTGCATTTTTCCACCACTTCAAACAGGCATTTCTCCCCCCTTCGTTTTGCTTCATGCATTGCAAAAAGGCAAAACCCTTCCTGCAGACGATCGGCGGAGGCCTGGAACCGGTCGCTGCATTTTTTATGTTGTGCTATATGGTCTTTTTTGTCCCTTGTGAGTATAATAGCCGTATCAGTCAGGCGTTGATGATCCGGGAGGAACAGATTATGTTTGCTCATCTGATTAATGCGAATCCCTTTTCTACAGGGGAAATGCTCATTCGCATCTTTGTTGCCATTCTCATCGGCAGTATTGTTGGTATTGAACGCGAGTACAAAAACCGCCCTGCCGGTCTGCGCACGCATGTGCTCGTCTGTCTCGGCTCCTGCATGATTGCCCTGATCGAATGCATCTTCATGCACGATGTGGATGATTCCACCAATGTCCATATCACCTACAACTTCGGGCGTATGACAGCGCAGGTGATCAGCGGCATCGGTTTCCTCGGTGCCGGCACGATCTTCATGAATGACCGCAAGATCGGCGGTCTGACCACGGCGGCCTCCGTCTGGAATACGGCCTGTCTCGGCATTGCAACCGGGTACGGCTATTACTGGATGAGTCTCATCGGATGCGTGCTGGTGCTTGGTGTGCTGATGGTATTGCAGAAAATCATCCCCGTCAATTCTCTCAAACGCGTGGAAGTGTGGTTCGTGAACCGGCAGGAGACGATGGTCTATATCAATGAGTTCTTTGAAAAAAACGGCATCAAGGTGCTGAACCTGGATTTCCATATTGAGAACGGAGAAAACAAGGGAAAAAAGAACGTCTATACCAATATCTACACGCTGCATCTGCCAGGGACACTGAATTATACAGACGTGATTAATCATCTTTCTTCCTACCCGAATATCCTGGTCGTGAGAGCCACCATGACCTGAAACATCCCGGAGACGAAAAAACAGCAGATTGGGATTTCACCCCTTCCGGAAACGGAACAGGTGCAGCCTGTCTGCTGTTTTGTATATCCCTGTATCGCGCAGGCAGATTATCGCGGCACCTCCACGGATATCCGGTTTCCTGCCTTTCTCTCCGCAGCGCAGTTCAAAAGCGGAGAATATCTGTCTTAATCGGTTTCCCCCGAAGCAAAAGAAACTTCCCGCATCAGGAAGTTTCTTCTGGTTTCGTGTCCCCACGACGGTCAGGCAGCAGACGATACGGCCTTTGGTACAAATGCTTTCTTTCCCTTCACAAAAGTATACACGGCAGTCAGAATTCCGGCTGCACCGCCGAGAATGATGAAGAGCGGCCGCGAAATGTTCTGCACAAAGTTTCCGCCTGTCATTTCTGTAAGAACAAGTTCTGTCAGAAACCACAGAATACCTGTCCCTGCCAGGTTCATGCATGCCAGTCCAAGTGCCTTCTTCATCTTCAGGATCCTCCATCTGTCTTTCTGCTGAATTCTTTCAGTCCAGTCAGGTCAGTTCTCTGCCTTCATGTGTTGATACGCTCTGCAAAGTGCCTGTGGCAGTCTGTTTTCGGAGGACCACTGAAAAAAACTCCCTCAACCGCTCTGTGCCGTTGAAGGAGTTGATGACCCTTCTCTTCCAGAGATCCAAACCGGATATCAGAAAAAAACAGGCATCAGGAAAACAAATCATCGATCGTAATCACATTTTGAATATTTCCTGCATAAGAGCCTTCCGCAATCCCGTAAGGCGTGACCAGTGTTGCGTGAACTGCATGATGAACCCCGGTTACGGTGAGAAAATCTGATATTTTCTTCTGGATTTCCTCATCACCCTTTGCCGTGATGGTATATTTCTTTCCGGAGTATTTCATTTCACATAAGTTGATGACCTGATCTTTTCGCACAATCAGCAGATCAATCTGTGATCCGTAAATCCCATTTGCGGGATTCTCTTTGCATGCCCAGGAATAAGCTTCACTCAGGATTCCTGATATGCCGAGGGCCTGCTTCATCTGTGCAACATGCTCCAGACAGACACGCTCAAAAGCCAGCCCGCACCACGCGTTTACCTGCGGCATATTGATCTGATTGCTCCAGTAATGCTCATCCGGGAGACACAGATTCTGCATCTCCCGGTTCAATCAGCCCTGTTTGTGACAGGCCTGATGCATGGGGCAGCTTCCGCACTGTCCGCCGCAGCTCGACTTCCCCTGCTTTCTGTCATTCCACAGTCCGCGAATGATCAGACAGACCACGAGAAGAAGAGCGAGGCCTACCAGAAGCGTGCCGATATTGTTTTCCAGCCATTGTATCATATGTGCTACCTGTCTGAGAAAGGCGATTATCGGATCGTCAGTTTCTCAGCTTCCTGATATTTTTTGAAGAACAGCATGTAAACCATGACGCAGAGCACTGCCGCAGCAGCGATCAGCCCGATTACATTGACATGTCCTGTGAACAGACCGCCGAACTGATAGATCATCAGGGAGACAGCATAGGCAAACCCGCACTGCCAGCCGATGGCAAACCACGTCCAGCCTGCATTGTTCATCTCACGCCTGATTGCACCGATGGCTGCGAAGCACGGTGCGCACAGCAGATTGAACACCAGGAAGGAATAGGCAGCAAGCCCTGTAAAGGCCTGGGCCATATTGGCATAGGCAGCCTTTCCGCCGTACAGAATGCCCATCGTCCCGACAATATTTTCCTTGGCGATCAGGCCGGTAATGGATGCCACTGTCGCCTGCCAGTTTCCGAATCCCAGCGGAGCAAAGATCCATGCAATCGCACTGCCGATCTTCGCGAGAATGGACCATTCAAGCTCATCCTCAGAGAGCATGCGGAATCCATTGTCAGCAAACCCGAAGCGGCTCAGGAACCAGACCAGAATCGTGGACAGAAGGATGATGGTTCCTGCCTTCTTGATAAAGCTCCAGCCGCGCTCCCACATGGAGCGAAGCACATTGCCGACGGTAGGCCAGTGATAGGCGGGCAGTTCCATGACAAAGGGAGCCGGATTGCCGGCAAACCGGCGGGTCTTTTTCAGCATGATGCCGCTGATGATAATCGCAGCCATGCCGATAAAATATGCACTCGTGGCAACCCATGCAGAACCGCCGAAGATGGCACCGGCAATCATGGAGATAAACGGAATCTTTGCGCTGCAGGGGATAAAGGTCGTGGTCATGATGGTCATCCGGCGGTCACGTTCATTCTCAATGGTTCGTGATGCCATGATACCGGGAACGCCGCACCCTGTGCCAATGAGCATGGGAATAAACGATTTGCCCGAAAGGCCGAACTTGCGGAAAATGCGGTCCAGCACGAAAGCAATGCGCGCCATGTAGCCGCAGGCTTCCAGGAAGGCCAGGAGCAGGAACAGCACCAGCATCTGAGGAACAAAGCCCAGCACCGCACCGACGCCCGCCACAATACCGTCAAGAATCAGACCCTTGAGCCAGGCAGCTGTATTCATTCTGTCCAGCAGGTCTTCCAGAAGCACCGGGATGCCCGGCACCCAGGTTCCGTACGCGGCAGGGGCCGGTGCACCGATCTCGGATTTATAGCCTTCCTCCACGCTCAGATATTCGCCGACAGCTGAGCGCAGGGTTTCCTTGTCCGTATCCGGATGTTCCTCTATGGCGAGGGTTTCCTCATCCTGCGTGACATAGGTCACACTGGCGTCGTCCGGCACAGCTTCCAGCAGCGCCTGCAGGGAAGCCTCCGGATTTTCCTCATCGAGTTCCACGCCGTATGTTTCCGAGAACGCCGCGATGATCTCCTCAGTATCGCCATAGCGCTCGGCAGCCTCTTCATACTGCGCCGTGCCGTTTCCGAACAGATGCCAGCCGTCTCCGAACAGACCGTCATTGGCCCAGTCCGTAGCCGGTGTGCCGACGCCGACCATGGCAATCCAGTACACGGCAAACATAATCAGTGCAAAGATCGGCAGACCCAGCCAGCGGTTGGTCACCACTTTGTCGATCCTGTCCGATGCGCTCAGGGAACCGGTGCGATGCTTCCTGTAGCAGGACTGGATGACTTTTGCGATATAGACATAGCGCTCGTTGGTGATAATGCTTTCGGCGTCATCATCCAGTTCCTTTTCCGCCGCAGCGATATCCTTCTCGATGTGTTCCATGACGGAAGGATCCATGTGCAGCTGTTCGAGGACCTTCTCATCCCGCTCAAACACCTTGATGGCGTACCATCTCTGCTGTTCATCGGGCATGCCGTGCACCACAGCTTCCTCAATATGGGCCAGTGCATGCTCCACAGGTCCGGAGAAGGTATGCATCGGAACCGTTTTGGTCTCTTTCGCCGCCTGGATGGCTGCCTCCGCGGCTTCCATCACGCCGGTGCCCTTGAGGGCGGAGATCTCCACAATCCGGCAGCCCAGCTGCTGAGCCAGGTCCTGGGTGTTGATCTTATCCCCGTTCCTGCGCACCACATCCATCATGTTGATCGCCACAACCACCGGAATTCCCAGTTCCACAAGCTGTGTCGTCAGATAGAGGTTGCGTTCGAGGTTGGTGCCGTCCACGATATTCAGAATCGCATCCGGACGCTCTCCCACGAGATAGTTTCTCGCCACCACTTCCTCGAGCGTATAAGGGGACAGGCTGTAAATGCCTGGAAGGTCTGTGATGACAATGTCATCATGCTTCTTCAGTCTGCCTTCCTTTTTCTCCACCGTGACGCCCGGCCAGTTGCCGACAAACTGGTTGGATCCTGTCAGTGCATTGAACAGGGTCGTTTTTCCGCTGTTCGGATTCCCTGCAAGCGCAATTCTGATGCTCATTTGCAAACCCCTTCTTTCTTCATTCCACTTCAATGCTTTCTGCGTCTGCCTTGCGGAGTGAAAGCTCATATCCGCGGATGGTGATCTCAATCGGATCACCCAGCGGGGCCACCTTTCTCACATACACATCGACGCCTTTGGTGATCCCCATGTCCATAATCCTGCGCTTGATTGCGCCTTCACCATGGATTTTGACCACCTTTGCAGACTCTCCGATCTGAACCTCTTTCAGTGTACGCATCGTCCATGCCTCCCTTAAATCATGATCTTCCGGGCAAGTTCTTCATTGAGTGCCACCCGGGACTCTTTGACCCTGACAATGAGATTGCCGCTCATCGCAGTAATCAGTGTAACGGTACCCCCCACGACAAAGCCAAGGTTCTCCAGATGCTTTTTCACCTCAGGACTTCCCCCGATTTTCCGGATAATGACTTCCTCGCCCACGTTCGCATAAATCAGCGGAATCATATGTCCCCTCCTCTCTGTCATTTGCTTCCCGTCCCCGGTCCTGCGCTGCAGAACCCTTGCATCCTGACTGCGGCGCATGAGTCTGCTGTTTCCTGCATGTCCCGCCATGCGGTCCGGAAAACCGGTGCGCGGGTCAGAAAGAAGGCAGAAAAAAGGAGCCACGGAGAGGAAAGGGATGTTCGAGTTGGAATGCCAACCTTCAGCAGATGCTGATTAGTTATGGCAAACTAACTCAGTCCTTATCCTACCACGGACTCCTAACAACCAAATAAATAATGTCTAAATATTTTATAAACTTATTATTTTCTGAACCGATACCCTGAACCCCATACCGTCTGGATCAGCTTCGGCTGAGACGGATTGTCTTCTATTTTTTCTCTCAGACGGTTGATATGGACGGTCACCGTCGCGGGATCCCCGACGCTTTCCATTCCCCAGACCCTTTCAAAGAGCGTTTCTCTGGAAAAAACCACCTCCGGATTGGAAGCCAGAAAGAGCAGGAGATCATATTCCCTGCTTGTCAGGCTGACCGATCTGCCGGCTTTCCGGACCTCATGATACGGAATGAGAATCACCAGGTCCCCCGCTTCAATCTTTTCAAGAGGCTGCTCTGCCTGCATCGTTCTCCGGGAGAGCCGTTCTGCCATTCTCAGATGGGCCTGCACGCGTGCCGTCATCTCAGACGCACGCAGAGGACGATGAATATAGTCATCTGCGCCGACACCGAGCCCGCGCACGGCATCCGCCTCACAGTCACTCTCCGAGAGCATCAGAATGGGCAGATCCTTTGTCTTCCGAAGGGTACGACACAGGCTGAATCCATCCGTATCCGGAAGTGCAACATCCATGATCAGCAGGTCATATGCCTGTTCTTCCGCCCTCTGCAGCCCCTCTTTGCCGCTGCCGCAGACAGTCACAGCATATCCCGCAGCTTCCAGATAATCCCGTGCCACATCAGCGGTCTTCTGATCGCTTTCAATGATCAGTATCTGTTTCATGAGACAATCCCCCTTGCCGGAGAAAGCGGGTTCTCCCTTTGTTTCATCACGTACAGGCAGTCAGCCTGTCATGGTTAGTTTTGACTAATGCTTCCCTGAAAAAATAAGTCATCCACCTGAATGACTCCTGTACGACATGCTTCTTCCTGCGCCTGATGCAGGGCACACCCCTGATCTGCGCCATGCAGACTATACCATACCTCCACCCGTCGGTCAATGGCCGGCGCACGCTGTCAGCCGGGAGGGGCAGGTGCAGACAGAACGCTTTGCGCCGCTGTCCCCTCTGCTCACTCCTTCCGGAATTTACGTATTCATATGGTCAATCGCGCGGACAGCTTCCTCCCAGCTGTTCACCCGGATCATGCCGTTTGCCGCTGCGTCGTAATACCGGTTATGCGGCGCCGTGAACAGAATTTTCCTGTAGTTTCCGCCCTCCAGATTGTGAATCCCGTCGTCGATGAGCACATCGCCGCGGATGAGCTGTTTTCTTGTCGTCACAATCACCTGGTCCCATGTCAGAAACGGGAAATACCGGAACAGGACATCATCCATTTTTTCCTGGAGATGTGCATAGGGTGTCGCTGTCACAATGTAAACCGTGTGCCCTGCATCCAGAAAATGCTTCAGGGCGTCCTGTGCGCCGGGCATCGGCTCCACGCTCTTCCAGAATCCCTTCTCGGAAATCACGTCATAGACCTGGTCCCGCGTCAGTCCCGGATAGGGTGCTGCGACATTCCAGTCGGTGACATCGTCCACCTCAACCTGCCGCGCATACTTTTCATTCACCCGCCGGACCCATGCCCTGAGCAGCTGTTCAATGGTATCATCCATATCCACAAGAATGGTCATCTGAAACCGCCCCTTTCGTTTCACGGTATGCATCATATCATGGAACAAAAGGGGCGGCAAGCGCACGGCCGGTTATTCTGTTTTGGTGTCCTCTGTCTGCACAGGCTCAGCTTCCATGTTTTCACTGACGCTCTCCATCCATTCGAGGATCACCTGACTGGCTTCCTCCAGCTTTTCAGAGGCCACCGATTCCGCATCCCCGACATACTGCCGGACCACTTCCATGGCTTCTTTCACCTCTTCGGTGACAAGTTCACTGTTTTCCTCCATGAACTCTTCCATGGTTCTGTACCAGGAGGCAGCGCTCGCCTGGGCCACACCTGCGGCTTCGCCCAGAGTGTCGACCGCTTCTGCGACCTCTTCATTGACCTCTTCGCCGTTTTCCCAGACCCAGTCATGCACGGTCTGATAGGCTTCTGCCAGCTTTTCCGATGCAATACTCCCTGTCTTTTCTGCACCCTTTTTGAGTGTTTCCCATGCATCCTGCACTTTCCGGTCCCACTCATGCGCCTTCATGTAGGCTTCTGCATCCGCGATCCATTCCGCGCTCTTTTCCAGAAGCCATTCCGTTCCGTTTGTCACGGCATCCGAAGCTTTGTTCCATCCTGCCTTCACAGCCTCCGAGGCCTTGTCCCAGCCTTCTGCTGCTTCCTCTGAAATCAGGCTTGCGCCCTCCCTGAGCCATGACAGGAAGGCATTTTCCTCTTCCTTCTCCGGACTTTCCGAAGCTTCAGCCGCCTGGGCTTCGGCTTCCGGTTCCGCTGTTTCCGCGAAACCTGCAAAAGCAATACTCAAAACCATGATCATGGCCAGCATGGCCGCTGTCATTCTTATCATCTTTCATCATCCTCTTTTCTTATGCCGGCTCCGGCCGGCATCTGTATTCTAACAGAGTTCCCGTTAAGATTCAGTTTGCATTTTGTTAGAGTTTCGTTAATGATGGCCGGCAGCCCTGTCTGCAGGCGCAGTTTCTTCACTTGTCTTTCCTGATGTATGTAAAAAACGTCGCCCGAAGGAGACAAAGTTTTACAGGCTGTAATCCGCAATGCAGGTTTTAAGACCGTCAAGGGTGCTTTGAAAGCAGATCCCGTGCTCCCGGGCCTTCGTGCAGTCCATCCACAGGTTGTGCCTGGGGCCGGCGTCCCGGATTTCCACGGGGAGATCAAGTGTCTTTTTCAGCCACAGCGCAATTTCTTCCATGGTCAGGTCATTCTCACTGCCGTAATTGTAGATGCCGCCCGGAAGCTCTGCGGCCCGGGAAATGAGTGCGGCCACTTCACGCACATACGTCACGGCCCGTCTCTGCGTGAAGGACAGGGTCATCGCCTTCTCCCGGAGCATACTGACCAGAAAATTACTCCGGTTCGGGCTTCCGTATCTGGGCATATCGTACATCCAGGTTGCCCTGAGAAGCACGGTATCCGGATTGATGTCCAGGGTTCTCTTTTCCATCTCGATCTTATGCTCTGCATACAGATTGGCCGGGCACACATGCTCCTCGCTGTAGGGGCCTTCATCTGCGCATCCGCTGTAGACCTGGTCCGTGCTGAATATGACGGTCCTGATCCCGCTACGGGCCAGGAACACCGGCAGCGCCACATTCGCCCGGTAGGAACCCTCCGGATCCCTCTCACAGCTCCCGATATCCGACATGGCCGCCGTATGGATGATGAGATCCGGCTGCACTTTGTCCATCAGGCGCTTTATGCTCTCCTCATCTGCATCGCGCAGGGAAGGAGATGCAACCGCGCCGCTCAGGGCATCCATGATTCTCGCCCCGACAAACCCCTTTGGGCCCGTCACAAGAATTTTTTTCGCTGCCATTGTTTTTTCCTGCCTTCCTGTCTGTTCTGATCTGTCTGTCATGATATCACGCAGTCCCCTTCTGTTCAATGCACGGCGCATGCAGAAAACCGGGGTGCATTTTTCTGCACAGCCCGGTTTTCAGGTTCGCTGATCTTATTTTCCCTGTTTCAGTGGGATTTCCAGAACGTTCTGCAGTTCCTCCGCAATGGCGTATTCCCCGCCGGGATAGCCAATCTTCACAATACGGACGGCCAGCCTCTCTGTCTTTTCAGGCAGGTCACCCGCCTGCAGAGGGAGAGCATAGAATCCCCGGCGGGCAGGCTGAATGTGCACTGCGATCTGCGTAGTCTTCGAGGCGAGAAGGGTTCCCTCCCCGTCTTTCATCTCCACCTGCAGGACCACTTCCCGGACGGTGGTCTCACGCATCCGGTTTTTCACTTCCAGGGCCAGACGCATGCCGTCCGCCTGTTTCTCCGCCTGCACATCCCGGATGGTGACCGGTACAGTCGGCTCCACCCGGAAGTGCACCGACCCGCGCTTGCGGCTCCCGTCCTCGGCGCGCACCACAATCCTGCTCTGTCCGACCTGACGGCACTCAATCTCAGCGGAAAGGCTGATGCCGTAGACCCCGGCGACATAGGGATTGTCACTGTTCCAGGAGACAGTCAGCCCGGAAAGATCCGCATCGGCCGGCGAAATCACCGGCGTCAGCGTGACCGTCTGTCCCCGGAAGGCGACATAGGGATTGGGTGAAAGGGAGATCCTCTCAATCTTTCTGTATACTTCCACGTCAAGCGAGGCTTCGATCCTTTTGCCATCCACCGTCTGATCTGTCCAGACCGTGATCACTGCCTTTCCGACTGCATGCCCCAGCATGACGCCGTCTGCGCCGACCGTGACAATGCGCTCGTCGGAGGACTCAAAATGCAGTGCCTCCATGGCGGTGCCCTTCGGCAGGACTTCAAGGGAAAGCGCACTGGGCACACCGGCCTCCAGACGGCGAGCGCCGTCATACCCGGTCACTTTCAGGCTTTCCACCGCCGGGATCACCGTCACCTGGACCGACACGGTTCTGAGTCTTCTCCGTTCAATCCGCTCATCACTCGTCGCCGTCAGGACTGCTTTTCCCGGTGCATGCGCGGCGATTTTTCCATTCTCCACAGAAGCGATCCCCGGCTGGCTGCTGGTCCACGTGCACGTGCGCACATCCGCTTCCCCGGGGAGCACCCGGACGTCGGGCAGCGGGGCATCCCTGCCGGTAACGAGCACGAGGGACTGCACATCGCAGACCACTTCCTCCACAGGGATCACCACCCGCACATCACAGACGCCGACATATTCTTTGCCGTCATTGGTTTTGATGCGGCGGATGAGCTGGGCCTGTCCGCGGCCGACCGCGACATATTTCGACTCGTCATCGATTTTCACGACCGATTCATCCGTCGATTCCCACGTCAGGGACGTCATTTTTACTTCCGGCTTCCGGTTCTGAAGGCCGGACCTCAGCCATCCGTATCCGCCCACGGTCATTTCGACCGAGGTTTTCTCAAGATACACCGAGGTTTCATCTTCTTCCTGCGCATAAGCCGTCAGGAAAAGACAGCATACAGCCGCAAGCACAAGGAATATACTGACTGTTTTTCGCATACAATCCCGCTCTCCTTCTCTGCCTTCACGGCAGAAAGCACAGAAAGTGTAAGCCAAATCCGGCCCAAGCGCAAGCCGTTCCCCCCCGTTTTCGCCCCTTCTGTATTCTCACTGTGCCCAAAAACGTGTATAATGCACTGCGGAATATAAAAGATGAACAGGAGATGGAACATGCGCCGCTGTACCCTTCTGATCCTGGTCCTGAGCCTGCTGATATGCCTGGGGAGCCAGGCTGCCGCAGAAGAAACGCTCCAGAGCGATCTGCTGGAGGCTGCCCTTTCCCATCTCGAACAGGGCAATCCCCTGCTGGAGCACTACAATCAGGTGACCGGCCGCAGCGTTCAGGCGCGCTTTGAGCTCGGATGCCCGTATTTCTGGGGCGGCAGGGCAGAGAGCCGCCTGGGCACGGTCATGAATGCCTGGCAGTCCTCCCCGGGATACTATATCAAAGGATATCCCTATATCTACGGGTATGACTGCAACGGGTTTATCGGGTGGCTGCTGCGCAGTCACGGCTTCCAGCCGCTGGGCTCCATCAGCGGGGCACTGTACAGCCCCTCCTCGCCGGCAACAGATATTGAAGGCAGCCGGACCGCCCGGGGCAAAGAGCTCAGCGCAAGGCTGCAGATCGGCGATGTGCTCGCCATCCGCCATCACGGCAGTTCCTACCATATCGCCATGTATATCGGGACGCTCCGGCAATACGGCTACACTGAAGAGGGCACTACTGCCTCCATCCGTGCGCTTCTGGATTATCCCCTGATCATCCACTGCACCGTGAGCAGCGATTATTACATCCGCTATGAAAGCTATATCGAGGATGCCTTTGACACGATTGTTTACCCGCCCGACGGCGGGGTGATTGTCTCGGTGGTCGCGCCGGTCTCCATGGCCACGGATGAGGAGATCAATCCGGACAACGGCATGACCCCCTACTGCCTGCTCGACGGGTACCGCCTGCAGATCTATGACCTCTCCCGGGATACGGAAACACGCTGGATCCGGTGGCCGAAATCCACCTGATCCTCCCACCAAAAGAAGCGGATCATCTCCACGGTGATCCGCTTCTTTTGGTGCAAAAACGCTGTCTGTCAGGGGACGGACATCCGCCGCTCCGTCACAGGCCCGGCAGATAAAAATCAAACGGTTCATCCCGCACCGCGCACAGCCGTCCCTCGATGACCTTCATTTCGGCCGTCTGCAGACTCGACCGCCGGCTCAGATGACTGCCGAGCGGATCGTCTTCTTTTTTCTGGGTGGGATGGACAAAGTAGAAGATATATGCGCGGTCTCCAAGCGTCAGGACATCGGCATGGTGGGCCCGGTTCGTGTCCTCACACCGTTCCCCGGCTCCCTGCATGATGTTGCCCGCCTGGCGCATCCAGTGTGTCAGATCCGTGCTCTCATACACGGCTTGCCCATCCCAGACATCTGCGATCAGCCAGTACTTTCCGCCCAGTGAAAAAACATTTGGGCCTTCCTGCGCCTGGTCCTGCGTCGCACGTCCCTGGTGCTTCCAGCTGCGGAGATCCTCCGAGAAAGCAACATGCGTGAAACTTTCATCGGCTTCATCCTTGTACCACATCCGGTACCCATCCTCTGCGCGGAATACGCACGCGTCAACCACGCGGTGCGAGGAAAGCACGGGCGTATCCGCATACGTCCAGTCCCAGAGATTGGTCGAGGTATAGTGGAGAATGTCACGGTTTCCCCGCCAGCTGTCGGGCACTCCGGTGATATAGCTCACATACATGTGGTACACGCCGTTTTCCCAGAAGATTTCCGGCGCCCAGAATGTGTTTCTGCCCTTTTCCACCGGCTCCAGGTTCAGTGTGCCGCGGTAAAGCCAGGTCGCTCCATGGTCATCACTTGAGGCGACGCCCAGGTCCGTTCCGTGCACCCAGCTGACATAGTGACAGGGCACATTGGCGCGTCTCTGGGTATAGATGAGCCACCAGGTCTTTTCCTCCCGGTTGTAGATGACCGTGGGATCGGTCGGACCGTCAAAAATGGGATCCCGGAAAAGCGGTGCGGGTGCTGTATGCATATGCAGACCTCCTGATTAGGCATTGTTCTGCCTGTCACTATATCCTGTTTTCCTTCCACCGGCAAGAGGCTGCGTGCTGGCATCCCTCCCGGATTATAGATACATTGTATTTATCTCGTTTTTTCGGCTCAGCTTCAGGAAATCCTATGGATTTTTTTATTTCTTCAGTGTATAGTCTGCTCAACATCAGCATGCAGCACAGGCCATGGAGTGAGCCTGTTTTTCTGCACCCAAAAATGGAGGGGTTTTCTTTGAAGCACTATGTTCTTTTAAAGCTCAAGCCCGGCACCGACCTCGAAAATGCCTACCGGAAGGTCTCCGACACGTATCAGAAACTGGATGACACCCTGCCTTTTCTGCACAACCCGCAGGTGTTTCGCAACTGTGTGGAAAGAGACTCCAATTATGACATCATGGCGACCATTGAGGTGGCCAATGAGGAAGAGCTCTACGCCTATCTCACGCACCCCCTGCACATGCAGATGGCCGCAGACATGAAGGATGCCCTGTGCGGCAGGACGTCCTTCGATCACGAGTAAGGGGGAGTGCATCATGAAAAAAGCCGGTATCTTCACTGCTTCATATCTCGGCGTTGCCGCTGTCTGGCTCGGAGGCCATTTCGGTCCCGGGTTCGCAACCGGCGCCTTCTCTGTCACCTATTATGTCAAGTACGGCTGGATCGGCCTGCTCATGCCGCTGCTGGCCATGCTCGTCACCGGCGGCGTGATGTTCTATATGACAGAATACGCCCGAAGCAACGGAACCACCAACTACCGCCCGTTTGTCCTTTCCTGCTACGGAGAGAAGATCGGACCGGTCATGAGCGTCATCTATGACATTCTCTTTCTGGGCACTGTCATGTGCGCCGGCGGCCTTGCGTTCTCCGGGGAAGCCAACGTGCTGATGAACTTCGGTTTCAGCTACTGGGGCGCTGCCATTCCGACCATCATCATCTCTGCGCTCCTGTGCCTCTACGGCTCAAAACTCCTGTCCCTGGCCTCCAAGTACATGATGTACGCCATTGTCGGCGTGGTCCTGCTCATCACCGTGCTGTCCCTGGCCTTCGGCCAGTATGATCTCGGCGCAGCCATCGCGGCCGAGCCCGTGAGCACCGCAAAGCCCAATCTCCTCCATGCCGTCCTGAGTGCCATCCTCTATGGCTGCTTCCAGTCAACCATCGCCTTCAACGTCATGTCCGTCGCCGACCTTCTGGAATCCAGAAACGAGACGAAAAAGGCCATCATTGCAGGCTATATCATCACGGTCATCCTCATGATCGCCATCGCCTTCACGCTCTTCTGCTATGTGACCATCATCCCGGACCTGTGCAATCCCGGTGTGGTCGCCGTTCCGATCATGGCCGTTCTCGGACGCCTGAACATGCCCTGGCTGACCTGGCTGTTCGTCATCCTCATGACCCTCGCCGTTCTCACCAGTGCCGCCGGTCTGGCCAACGCTGGCTGCCGCCGCTTTGACAAACTCTTCAGCGGCATCAAGAACCTGCAGCTGCGCAGAGCCGTCATCACGGTGCTCCTTCTGGGCATTGCCGCCCTCGGCGCTTCCTTCGGCATGAAAGCGCTGCTCCAGCAGGGAACCACCTATATCGGGTACCTCGGCATTCTCGTTTTGGTCATTCCCGCCTTCACCTGGGTCCGTGCCAAGCTGAAGAAATAAGCAGACGCAGACACCCCGCAGACCGTGTCATGAACACTGCCTGCGGGGTGTTTTTCTGAGCGTTATCTGTGCAGCGCTCCCTGCTTGTCTCAGCCTGCCTTAAAGTTGTAGACCGGCCTGATGATTTCCACAATGTCCACCGTGTCACGGATCACATCGACAATATCCTTCAGCGACTTGTACGCCATCGGGGACTCATCAATCGTTTCGGGCTTGACCGAGGTCGTGTAGACCCCTTCCATGGATGCTGTAAAGTCCTCCATGCGGAGCTTTTCCCTTGCCTCGCTGCGGGACATCAGCCTTCCCGCTCCGTGCGGTGCTGAGAAGTTCCACTCCGGATTTCCCTTTCCGACAGCCAGCACCGATCCGTCGCGCATGTTGATCGGGATCAGCACCCTTTCCCCTGCATGCGCTGCAATCGCGCCCTTGCGGAGAATCATTTCGTCTGTGTCAATATAGTTGTGAATGGTATGGAACGCATCCACCGCGGTCAGTCCGGTTTCCCTGAGCAGAATTTCTGCCATGAGTTCCCGGTTCACGCGTGCAAACCGCTGGCAGATCTCCACATCGTGCAGATAATCCGCAAGATAGGTTCCCGTCAGCCAGCAGATGTCGGGCGGTACGGACAGGACCTGCCCTTCGAATGCCCGCTCCATTTCCTTCAGCTTTTGCTGGATTTCCGAACGCCGTCCCTGTTCCTTGTAGGTCCGGATGATTTCATCCCGCTCGCGGAAGAATGCGTCCTTTCCCATGTGCAGGTCAACTGCCCTGTTCTGATGCCATTCCGCGACCTGCTTGCCGAGGTTCCGGCTTCCCGAATGAATGACCAGGTAAAAGCTTCCGTCCGAAGCCCTGTCCACCTCAATGAAATGGTTTCCCCCGCCCAGTGTACCGAGGGACCGTTCCATCCGACCTGCATCCTTCAGGGAACGATAGCACGTCAGCTGCGTCAGGTCAAAGTGCGCTTTCCGTCCGTCCCACACATTCATTCCCGACGGAATCATGTGTGCTGCCCGGTCCATGCGTTCAAAGTCGATATCCGTTTCCTGCAGATGCACCGTGTACATCCCGCATCCGATATCCACGCCCACAATGTTCGGACAGGCCTTGTCCGTGACCGTCATCGTGGTTCCCACCGTACATCCTGCGCCGGCATGCACGTCCGGCATGATGCGGATGCGGCTTCCTTCCGTCAGTTCATAATCACACATGCGCCGGATCTGCTCAATCGCCATGTCTTCAATCACGGTCGCATAGCAGACCGCCGTGTTCACCTTTCCCTGAATCGTCAGCATATCTTTTTCCTTTCTGTGCATGTCTGCACGATTGTGTTTTCCGGGCCCTCACGGATGTGCGGGCCTTTTTTCATCCGAAGACTGCCTCTTCCGGATGACAGGCTCATTGTACTTCCATCCAGCTTTTGTTTCCCGGAAAAAAAGATGCGAATCAGGTCAGTGCACAGTTTTTCTGACGGACAAGCCGGTCACGGATGAGGTCAACGAAATGTTCCGGTTCCGTGACGCGCACAAGAGGACCGAAGGAAAGCACGCGGATGACCATCTCCGTCTCATCCTCCCGGTCATAGCGGATCCTCACGCGGTAATGCTGCTCATCAATTTTCTCCGCTTCCTTTTCAAAATGCGCAAAGTGCATCAGCACGCGCTCGAGGGCATTGCGCTCGTCGTGCACCTCGATGACCACATCGGACCGGTCCGGCTCTTTTGCGGCGGCTTTCCTTTTCATCCGCCCGGCATACGGCCGCATGCTGAGGATTCTCCCGACATTGATGATCCCGATCCTCCGGGCTTCCCTCCCGATCAGGCGGAATTTGTCATCCTTCTCGGAATACTCCAGGCGCTGGGGCATGATGACGGTATGCGCATACCGGCCCCGGCCGGATGTATATTCGATCTCCAGCGGATACTTCATGTCCAGGGCGTTCAGGATCAGGCGGAAGTGCTTCCTGTACTGCACATCCGCATACGGGTCACCGTCCGCATACCGGTCAAACACGGCAACATCCTCCGGGGTAAACAGCGGTTCCACGTCCGGGAACTCCGGCATTCTGTCCTCGAACAGACGAATCCGCATATCCAGAGAGATTGCCTTCAGCCAGCGCTTCTGCAGGAGCGTCAGGGGCATGGTCGGGGTATGGTCGAGCAGCGTGGTCCCGTCCTGCCTCAGCACCCTCCACCGGCCGTTCCGGAAGGCAGGCAGAATGTTCGCGTAGCTCTCGCTGAACGCAGCCTTCTTCACCGCCTGCTCAATATCCTGCTGCGACACCGGATGCACGGAAGCCTTTTTCAGGAGGTCCGCCACAGCATTGTAATACGCACTGTAGAGTTCACTGAAAATCATCATGCATTCTCACCGCCTTCCACACCGTACATGGCCTGCATGGCCCGGATATCCCGGAGAAAGTTTTCCTCGAGCTGCGCATTGGAAATATGCAGTTCCGTAATCCTGCAGATAAAGGTCCGGATCCATGGGATCATTTCGCTGGCATCATAGACATCCGCAGAAAACCGGGCCATGTCCTCACCAAGGGGTTCCACCTTCCCGCAGCGTTTTTCTCTTTCCAGGCGCTGCAGGATATACTTTTCAGTCGGACCGAAACGCACGGTAAATTCCACATGTTCCATGTGCTCCCCGGAAAAGCTGTGCGTGCTGACGCCCCAGATATGCTCCCGCATCCTGTCGAGTGTCAACCGAAGCGAGTCAAACTCCTGGCAGACATCGCCAGGGGTCACGGAGAGGATATTGTCCAGACGGAAGGACCGGATTTTCTCGTGGTAAAGGCCTGCCGCCATCAGGTACTGACGCCCGCTCTGCACGCTGATCATGATCTGCAGAGGAACCACCTTCAGCGCATGCACGCTTTCTTCACGGCGCCGCATGGTTTCGATGGTCACTTCCCGTTTTTCCCGCATGGCGAGAAAAAGCGAGCACAGGATCTCACTGTCCATGGCTGAGGTAATATAGTGATGCTTAAAGGCAAAATGGCTGTCGCGCTCTTCCTCCTTATCGAGGAGAAAGGACCCGATCACCCCGCACGGCGCGGTCTCGGAAAAGAAATCCAGTGTGTCCCGTCCCGGGAGCTGTGCATCCGCCGACCGCCTGTACAGAACGGTTTTCCCCTGCTTCTCTGTGGTGAGAATGCCCTCGGCCACGTATTCCTTCAGTTTCTTGCGCACGGTGGATTCATCATAGCAGCGGACATCTTCATACTCCGACAGCTTCCCGTCCACCGCTTCCGTGATCTCCTGAATGGTCATGGCGATATCCGGCGCATGGAGAATATCAAAGAGCAGGAAATGCAGCGTGATGTCCCCGTCCGTAAAGCTCTTGGCCTTCCACGCCTTGTAGAGCGGGTTGTGCGGGACTTTTCTGCTGTCAATGGACAGAAAGACACTGCGGCCTTCCTGTGTTGTCCGGAAGTGCATGTATCCGTCGAGAATGCTCTCCATCCTTCTGCGCTCATTGTCATAGGAGCGGCTGCTCTTCTGCGTGTACTCCCTCCGGCGCTTGAAGCCATAGAGATAAAATTCACGCATGTAATCCCGTATTTTGCTGAAATTCTTGATCAGTTCACTGTACGCCATCTGTCCGCCCCCTTCTGCCGTCCCTGTATGCCCGGGCCGCCTTTCACGCTTTCAGTTCAAAACTGAGAAAATCCAGTGCACCGCTTCCCCGGAAGGTAAAATACAGCGCGTGCACGCCGTCCGGAATCCGGCTTGCTGCCTCCACGGTCTGTCCCTCTCCCTGTATATGGACAGGCAGTGTGCAGACTTCTTCCCGGCCGTCTGCATCGAGGGATACGGCCAGCACGCCGTCTGCCTTCCCGCGGACTTCGGCCGAGATCCCGCGGTTCCCCCCGAAATCAAAATACTTGAACCCGGCACAGGCACCGTCCCGGAGATTGGCAATGTACTGATCTCCGTTTTCCTCCCTGTCCTTCCCGCTCTGGGTGAAATATGGGTGTTCAGCCAGCCGTTTCCCCGGTCTGGAGCCGTCCACACGCCCGGTCGCATGCCCCTTCGCCCAGAGATTGCAGGCAATGCGCGCTTCATACCGTCCCGTGCCCCTCAGCGGCCCTCCGTTGAGCCCGCAGCTGGTCACCTCGGCCTGGCGGAAGCCGCCGTCCGCCGTGCGTTCCAGTTTTTCCGCACAGGCCTGCCGCGCATACGAGGACCGGTTGGTCTGCCGGTGATAGAAGATATACCAGTCGTCTCCGATCTGCAAAAGCCCGCCGTGCGTATTGCCCAGGTAATTGTTCGCGTGCCCCTCATCGGTACGCCCGTCCAGGTACAGATCCCCCAGGTCCACCAGCACGCCGCCGTAGCGGAAGCCGCCGTCCGGGCGTTCGCTCATGGCCCAGCACAGATCATGGTTGTGCTCGGAGGAATAGACAAAGCAGTATTTCCCGTCCACCTTCCGGATGGAGCTTGCCTCAAAGAATGCATGCGGGAACGCGCCTTCCTTTCCCTTCGTCGGGAACAGGACGCGCGGTTCGGTGCGGATGGTCACCATATCGCTCTCCAGCTCCATCACCACACCGCCGTCATTGCGCAGATTGTGCCAGCGCGATGCCGGAAACGGAACCTTAACCGCAAACCCCGAGTACAGCCACACCCGTCCGTCATCGTCCGTCAGCACCCCGGGGTCAAACGGGAACTGTTCCCCGCTCTTCTTTCCCCAGATTCTCCCGTTTCTGTGATGCACTTTCCCGTAGAAGGTAAACTGCCCTGCCGGGGTGTCGCACACGGCGACGCCGATTTCCCCCAGAAAATCAAAGGCATAGTAGAGGTAGTAGCGCCCATCCGGGCCCTGCGTGACATCCGGTGCATACAGTGAGCGGATGCCCAGCGGATTTCCCGGATCCTGCCGCTTCCTGTAAATGACGCCTTCATATCTCCAGTCGGAGAGATCCGAGACCGGGGCCGACCAGCAGACATAGTCATTGACGCAGAAGATCGGTGCGCCGAATGCATCATGGCTGCCGTAGACATAGACCCGATCGCCGAACACATGCGGTTCCCCGTCGGGGATATATTCCCAGTTGGGAAGATACGGGTTGAATGCCTGGTTTTTCATCCGGGATGCGCTCCTCTCCATGAAACAGCTTTTCTTCTGATCCGATTATAGCACACCCGCAGGCATTCAAAAATCCCGGCTGCAGCCTGCAGCCGGGATCCTGCTGTTTTGTTTCCGTGAACTCAGCGGTTTCTGAGATAGGCGAGGTTCTTTTCAATGAGTGCTGCCCTCTGACGCACGCAGTCGGCACTGCGCAGGGGATCCTCCGGCGTATGGAAGACATAGTCGCAAAGTCTTTCCACATCGGTCTGTGCCACATGCATGCGGGTATCCGAGGAGGCATAGTAGATATAGATCTGCCCGTCCTCATCGGCAATGGCACCGTTGGTAAACACCACATTGCTCACATCGCCCACTCGCTCGCGTCCAAGCGGTCCGAGCAGCATGCCCGAGGGTTCTGCAATGACGCGGGAGGGATCATCCAGAGCCGTTGCAAAGGCATAGAGCACATATCTGAGTCCCGCCGCTGTATTGCGCACGCCGTGGGCGATATGGATCCAGCCCCGGTCCGTTTTGATGGGCACAGCGCCAGCGCCGTTCTTGCTCTCGGTGATGGTATGGTAGCGGCGCAGGGAGACCATCTTTTCCTCATCGATCACTGCATGCGTGATATCCTCACACAGCCCGAATCCGATGCCGCCGCCCGATCCGGTCTCGATAAAGTCATCCATGGGCCGGGTATAGAACGCATACTTTCCGTCCACAAACTCGGGATGCAGCACCACATTGCGCTGCTGGGGCGAGTGCAGCGTCCTGAGATTGGGCAGACGCTCCCAGTGCGTGAGGTCCTTTGTGCGCACAATGCCGGCCGCGGCCGTCGCAGCCGACAGATCACTGACGGTGGTATCCTTGCTCTCTGAGCAGAACACCCCGTAAATCCAGCCGTCCTCGTGCTGCGTCAGGCGCATATCATACACATTGGTCTCCTGCGCTTCCGTGTCCGGAAGAATCACCGGGTAATCCCGGAAGCGGAACCCTTCCGTGGGCCGGGTGCTCTCCGCCACGGCGAAAAAGCTCTTGCGGTCCATGCCTTCCACACGCACCACCAGACAGTACTTTCCGTCCAGCTTGATCGCACCGCTGTTGAGCGTGGCGTTCACGCCCAGGCGCTGCATCATGAAGCGGTTGGTCTCCGGGTTCGCATCATACATCCAGAAAGGCGGGATGTGCTCCCGTGTCAGAACGGGATGACGGTAGCGGTTGAAGATGCCGTTGTAAAAATGTTCGTCGACCGGGTTGGGACGGCTGATAACCCGTTCGTAGGCTTCCATCAGGGAATCAAAGCTGCGGCTGATCATGTTGATTTTCTCTCCTGTTCTTCCAGCGGTATTTCAGAATTTCGGTAGACCGGCTGTCCGCCCACCACCATCCGCCCGAACGGCTTGCGCGATCCGGAGCAGCGCTCGGTCATGGCTTTGACGGCCAGTTCCACCATGCCGTCCGTGTCCACGCGGAACGTGCTCAGGGGCACATCGGTCGGCGCAGCCTCTGTGAAATCGTCAAACCCTGTCACGGAGACATCCTCCGGCACCCGGAGCCCGCGCGCTCTGAGCGCGGTAATCAGGCGGCTAGCCACGACATCACAGTTGCAGACAAACGCAGTCGGCATCTCGTCTGGCAGCTCCAGAGGGATCAGGTTGTTCCGGCTGTCGCGGTCCCGGATCTGCCACTCCCTGCGGATGGGAAGATCGTGCAGGAGCATCGCCCGGTAGTACCCCAGGTAGCGGTCCATGATGCTGCTCGTCGCCTGCACCGTGCCTACAAAGCCGATGTTCCGGTGTCCGTTTTTGATCAGATGGCTGGTCAGGCGGTAGCAGCCGTAGGTGTTGTCACCCACCACGGCGTCCGCACTGCCCTGCTCATCATAGAAATCCAGAAACACAAGCGGGGACCCTTTCCCTGAGAGCATGCGGTAGTATTCCTTGCTGGGCTGGCCGAGCAGAATCAGCCCGTCCACATGCCGGGTATCCATCAGGTGCGGTACCTTCAGCGCTGCCTCTTCTTTTTCCGTCAGCAGCTCCAGAAGCGCGAAGTGCCCTTCTGCGCCGAGGCGGGTGATCAGTTTCTTATAGAGCACGGAATAAAAGGAGTTCGGCTGGAAGTAGGCTTCCGGAATCAGAATTCCGATGTCCAGATTGCTCCTCAGTCTCTGCGCACTCATTTCCGGATACTGATACCCCAGATCCTTAGCAATTTCCAGGACGCGGGTGCGCACTTCATCGCTCATGCCTGGCCTGCCTCCGAGGGCATTGGACACGGTCACCGTGCTGACGCCGGCCCGCTCCCCGATCTCCCGCATCGTCACTTTTTTCATACGGACACCCCGCATTCCTTTCTCTTCCTGTCCGGAAGATTATTCAGACCGGAAGTTCTGTTTCCATCAGCCTAAGGCACATTCTGCCGTTGTGGTAGGGGCACTTCCATTCCTCCACCATCGGCCGCTCGGTCATCTCGCCGTTTTCTTCAACCGACCAGTACCATTCGCCGCCCTCGCGCGGATCGACGATCATGCGCAGGATGGTCTGCCACTGGGTCTTCAGATCATCCAGCCAGGAGGCTTCCCCGGTCAGGCATGCTGCATTTTCAAAGCCCAGCATGGTTTCCGCCTGCACCCACCAGATGCGAAGCTCATTGGTTTCCCCGTCCACCCATTCATTCTTCAGTCCGTGGTCCGTAAACGCCCTGCGGCGCACCGAGCGTGCCAGGTCCACGCACATCGCTCTGTACGGTGCGCGGTCCTTTTCCTGCACAAGCGCTGTCACGGAATCCCACATCAGCCAGCTGGCCTCAATATCGTGGCCGTAGGACTGCATGTTCAGGAGCGAATGGTAAGACACATCGAAGAACACGTCCAGCCGGTGTGCGGAGGGATTGTACACCGTGTCCAGGAAGCACCGGAGGATCTCTTCGCCCTTCCGGCGCAGCTCCTCATCCGGCCAGGCCCGGTACAGTTCCGTGTAGCCTTCCAGCACATGCAGAAGGGTATTCATCGTCCGGCTTGCCATGACCCCGTTTTCGCTCAGTTTTTCATTGCTCTCCGGGGAGAAATCGGCCTTGTAGGCTTCGCCGTAGCCGTTTCCGTCCCAGCATTTTTCCTCGATCTGCCGGTACAGGCTGACCGCCTTCTCCAGCGCTTCGCTCTTTCCGGTCAGGCGGTAATAGGCCGCCAGACCGTAAATCGCAAACGCCTGACAGTAGGTATGCTTGGTGGTATCAGACGGCTGGCCGTCATAGGTGATGCGCCAGAAGACGCCGCCGTGCACCGGGTCCTCAAAGCGTTTCATTTCCTCGTACGCCCAGTCCGCAAAGCTTCTGTATGCGTCATCCTGCATCATGCGCGCCGCTGTGGAAAAGGTCCACAGGATCCGGCTGTTCAGGATGCAGCCCTTGTCCGCCCGGCGGTCCACCGTGAGGTATTTGTCGACATAGCCGTAGAATCCCCCGTGTTCGCCGTCTTTCAGTCTCTCCCAGAAAGGAAGAATTATCTCTGTCAGATGCTTTCTGCATTCATCACGAAGCATACGCTGTCTCCTTCTCCGTTAACCCTTGACCGATCCGCTGGCCAGGCCGGCATACACATGTTTCTGGAAAATCAGGAAAACAACCAGGGACGGTATCAGTGTCAGCAGCACGCCGGCACAGATGATGTTGTAGGAACTCTTGAAAGGACCCGAGAACGAATACAGAGCCGTGGAAATGGTCTTCCAGGAGTTCGACTGCAGATAGAGGTTGGCATTGTAGTATTCGTTGTAGACGCCCACGCCCTTGAGCACAGCCACGGTGATGATGGCCGGCTTGGTCAGGGGAAGCAGAATCTTGAAGAACACGCCGAAATACGTGCAGCCTTCAAGCACGGCGGATTCATCCAGCGCGCCGTCGAGATTTTCAAAATACTGCAGGAAAATGTAAATGGAGATGACATCCGTGCCGCTCATGAGGATCATGTAGCCGACAATGGAATTGAGGAAGCCCAGGTCGCGCATGATCTGATAGGTCGTCACCTGCATGGCAATGCCGGGGATCAGGGTGGCAATCATGAACAGATTGCGGATCAGGCCGTTGCCCGGGAAGCGGAAACGGTTGAGCACATAGGCCAGCATGGAGCCCATCATGACGGAAACCGCAACGACCACAATCACCACGGAAGCGGAGGTGAGGAAGGCCTCGAGCATGTTGCCCTCCGTCCACACCTGGACATAGTTGTCAAAGTTGAACCAGTTGGCAGGCGGCGTCATGGCATTGGTCGTGCCGTATTCCTCGCCGGTTTTAAAGGAGGTCATAAAGGAAGAGATGATGGGAAGAAGCGCGATAAAGCATGCCAGAAGCAGCGCAAGATATTCAAGCGTTTTGAAGACGCCTCTTTTGAGGCGCGCGCCTGTATTGGTGGATGTGACCGCCATCGTAGTGTTCGACATTTTACTCTCTCCCCTCTCACCACAGCGCCTTTGCCTGGTTTGCCTTGGCGTTGAATGTGTTATCCGAATCCCTCATGACATACCGGAAGAACAGTCTCTGCAGCACGGTGAAGATCAGGATGAGAACCATCAGCACCATGGCCATCGCGCAGGCCATGCCGACCTTGCCGCTCACATGCGCCATCTGATGGATCTTGATAAAGAAGGTGGCCGTCCCGTTTGCACCCATGCTGCCCACGACGTAGGCAGGTTCAAAGGCTGAAAGAGAACCGGTAATGGACAGGATCAGGTTGAGCATGAACACGGTTTTGATGCCGGGCAGAATAATGGCCTTGAACTGCTCCCAGCGGTTCGCGCCGTCAATCGTCGCAGCCTCATAGAGGGTGGGATCAATCGAGGCAATGGCACCGATAAAGAGCACCATGTTCTGTCCGCAGTACTTCCACACCGAGGTAAACACAAGACTCCAGTTGTTTACGCTCTGGTCTCTGAGCCAGTACGGCAGTTTTTCCAGCGGAATGCCGATGGCCTGCAGCACACTGTCAAGCACAAACCCGCGGGTGTAGAAATATTTGAAAATGTAGCCGATGGCAATGCCGTTGACCAGGAAGGGGAAAAACAGAATGGCCTTATAGACGCCTGCGCCGCGGATTCTTTCCAGGCTCAGGATGGAGGCAAACAGCAGGGCCAGAGACAGCTGCACCACAGCACCGGCCATGTAATACAGACTCAGCAGCATGGCGCCGACATATTCTGACTTGGAGAATACCTTCAGGTAGTTGTCCAGTCCCACAAAGCCCCTGTTCTTGGTATAGCTCATATTGTAGAAACTGAACTGGATCATCTTGATAAACGGAATATAGGTAAACAGAATCAGCAGAAACATGGGAACAACAGCAAACAGGAAAATGACTGCGATTTTCTGCCAGTTCACTCTTTTTTTTCGCAGATCCGGCTGCACTGGACGGGTGATGCTCATATGCATGTCCTCCTCGACATCTATGCGGATCGACTGGAAAAGGGGCCTGGGAATATCCCAGGCCCCGCAGGGGGAAGTGGGAGGCTCACGCCTGACGCTCTGTCTTCCCGCTTTTGTTCTTTTTACTTGTTGACTTCAACGCCCAGGGTTTCCTGTGCATCGCTCCAGGCTTCGTTCCAGCTGGCCATGATCTCGTCGAATTCCATATCGCCGTTGAATGCATGCTCAACAATCTGCTGGACCTTGATGTTGCCGCCGTTGTTGATGTTCAGTTCAGACTCGGAGTTCAGTTCGTTCAGCAGGGTTTCTTCGCCGGCCACGGCAGGAGCCTGCTCGACCATTTCGATGCCGTCGAATGCTGCGTACAGATCGGGCATTTCGCCGCCCTTGTTGATCGGAACGCCGCCTTCGCTGTAGGCGAATCCGCTCTCATGAGTGAGCCACTTGAGGTAGTACAGGGAAGCGAGCTTTTCGTCGTGGGAAGCTTTGACATTGATGCCGAAGTTGTAATCGCCGCCGGCAGGAGCATACTGCTTGCCGTTGACTGTGATCGGGAATGCCATGTAGCCGACGTCCTCAGGATGATTGCCGCCGATGGCGTCGCGCATCTGCGTGTAAGCCCAGGAACCGAGGACCAGGGTTGCGATCTGGCCGTTGTTCATCATCGGCTTGCAGCCTTCCCAGTCGGTGGTGGTGTAGTCTTCCTCGATGAGGCCTTCCTTGACTGCATCATACAGGATCTTGTAAACCGCATAGGGGCCGGTGCCGTCGCCGCGGTTGGAGAAGGGATCCTTCATGTGGAGCATATCCTGGTTCTGGAATGTGGCGCTGCCGGTTGCACAGCCGCTGATATAATCATCCCATGCGCCCATGGTCCAGCCTGCTGCATAGTTGGTATACAGCGGGATGGCGTCGGTCTTTTCCTTGACAGCCTTCAGGGCCGCGATGAATTCATCGGGCGTCTTGGGGAGTTCAGTGATGCCGGCTTCGGCGAAAATGCGCTTGTTGTACACCAGGCCGTTTGCACCGCCGGTGGAAGGAATGCCGTAGCACACGCCGTCATAAGCCTTGGCGCTTACGAAGTTGTACAGGCCGGACATGGTTTCCAGATCGCCCAGCGGGATGAAGTACTTGGACAGTTCGTCCTGATCCACAGCAGGAATGCCCATGATGGTCCAGTCGGTGTTGCCGACACGCAGGAGAGCATTTTCCGCATAGTCCGTGATCAGCTCATATTCGATCTCAATGTTCGGATAGGTTTCGTTGAACTTTTTGACATAGCCGGCCAGTTTTCCGTCCTCGCCGCCCAGGTCGGTGCGGTGATAGGCGAAATGAATCTTGGCCGTCAGATCGGTGTTCTCACCAAGGACGATTTTGTCGAAGGTGGGCAGTGCTTCTTCCGCTGATGCGAAAGAGACAACGCCGAGCATCATGCTCAGGGCAAGAATCAGGGAAAGAACCTTTTTCATAACGTTGACCTCCTATTTGATTGTGCGGGCTTCGTTACCCATTTGTTAGCTTAATATTAAATCTGTTTGTTACTTTTGTCAACACTTATTTTTAAGTTTATATATTTTTTATTATTTCCCGTGGCTTCCAGGCAGTTTTCCATGTATTTCAACGAAAACAGGCAGTTTTCATTCGATAGCTTTCCCTTCTTTTCACCGTTTCCAGAGATATATCTTTTCTCTGATATCCATCTGTCCTCCCGTAATTCGTGATTCTCCCTGCATTGTTTTAAGTAATTTTAAGTTATATTTAAGTCACTATTGAGGCAAATAAAAAGGCCAGCTGAATATCACTTCAGCTGTCCCCCGACTTTTTCCTGATGTTCTATTTGTTTTTTTCTTCACTCCCGCAGCGTCTTCCGCTGCGCAGATCCCAGACAGAGTCCCTTTCCACAAGCCAGCCGCCCACCACCGTGCGCAGCGGGCCTTCAATTCCCTCCCGGATGCGCGCCTGAAGTCTGCGCACCGTAACCTGGGCCATGCGCTGCTGGTCCACGGCATAGGTTGTAATCGGGCGTGCGTCCGGACCATATGCATAATTGTGAAGCCTCACACGACTTAAGTCGCGTGCTTCCAGGGATTTAGTCCCCGGACCGCCTTTCTACCATACAGCCAGAACTCAGCAACGACGGTGCTATACCGCCAATGCCACATTCAGGCTAATTAACGTAGACAAGGTGCAGGTGCTTCTCTTGGAGCACTCCGGAACTTTTGCCGAAATGTCCAACCCTTTCGTCACCGGTAGGGTTTTTATGATTTCCCTGATAAAATACC